>JAEPEX010000095.1_pt1 | contig 224648 bp, 174 predicted proteins | sample 9130951 | NCBI WGS metagenome assembly JAEPEX01 (sample SAMN17228542, study PRJNA684324) | microbial mat metagenome | biome: saline marsh[ENVO:00000054]; feature: microbial feature [ENVO:01000007], biofilm[ENVO:00002034], sulphate-reducing...; material: estuarine water... | reverse complement strand
GCAATCGGTAGGCATGCAGCGGGCCGAGCCAGGTCTCCGATGCGCGGCTGGTGATCAGGATTTTGCTTTTGCCTCCGCGCAAGGCCCCGAGCAGGGTCTCGAGCCGATGGCGGTCGGCGTCCGCCAGCAATGGCCTGACCTCCGTGCCCGCAATGCCGGCGGCGGACTCGAAATTGTCCCAGACCATCAGCAGCGGAGTTTGGCGCAGAGCCTGGATCAATGCCGGTAGTTTCTGCTCCAGACTGGCCGCGGTGGCCTGGTGACCGAACAGGCGCTCGACCAGGCGGTTGACCAGGTATTCGAAGTTATGCATGTCATCGAAGCCGAACCAGAACGCGCCGATGAACAGACTGCCGTCTTCGGTTTCGGGTTCGGTTTTTGGCGCCGCGGTCTCTGCGGCACGGCTCAGGCCGTTGGTCTGTTGCAACCAGTGCAAATAGCCGATCGCCAAGGTGGTCTTGCCGACCCCGGCCATGCCATGGATCAAGATTGCCGCCTGAGGTTGTCGCAACAGGGCGCGCTCTAATGCCTGGATGGCCCACTGCCGGCCGATCAGACCATGCTCGCCCAGGGGTGCCAGGTTCGGCGGCAGCAAATCCGGGTCCGCTGGGGCGGCCTGGGATTGCAGGTCCGCGACCGGCAAGCTCAGGGCTTCCTGCTGATAGAGCACCGGCACCAGCCAGTCCTGCAATGGATATTCGCCGCGCGGGCCATCCCGCTGCTCCTGTTCCAACATCGCCCGGCGCCCGGCACGCGTGGCCTCGGCGACATCCCCAAGGGTCAGCAGGCGCTGATAAAAGGCGGGCACGAATTGTTGCGCGGCGCTGACATACAGGTTGTAGCCCATGGCCACCACGGCGCGCAATCCGGCCTTGAGCAGGGCCGCGGCCACCGATGCAAACGGATCATCGGCGCGCGCGTCGATGCGCGCCGACTGGCAGGCGTTGAGCAGCATGATCGGGATGCGATGATCGGTCAATAACGGGATTAATTTCGCCGCGCCCACCGGCTGTTCGTCGCCATCCTCGGTCTCGAACATCAGGCGGCCTTCGACGCCGCAGAAATGATGTCCGGACTGATCGTAACCGGCCTCGCCATAACCACCATGGCCGTCGAAATGCAGCATATGGTAAAACCCCGGCCGGCGGCTCAGGTGCCGTTGCAATTGCCGGAAGCTGGGCGGGCGCAGCAAATCGATGCGCACCGGCAGGCGCTCGGTGTGCAATCGATCCAGCAAGGGCCGAGCCAACGCCTGATAGCCGACATCCCGGTCGCCGTAGGGGCGGGCGATGATCAACAGAATATTGATCCGATCCCTGGGCAGATTGTCCGGCAATGGCAGCGGATCATGCAATCGGCTCAACTGGCGCTCGATGCGACAGGTATGCGCCAGGGTGGTGCCATCCGGATCGGACAAGGCCTCCCAGGGCCAGCCGAGCACCCTTGGATCATCGCTGGCGATTTTCAAATGCAGCTGTTGCAGACCCTGCTGGCGGGCCTGGTCGTACCAGAGCAATGCCTGACCGGCAAACAACCGCGTAAAGCAGTCTTCGCCCCAGCGTTTCAGCGCCTGCTGAATGCGCTCGGCCGCATCGGTATGGGGCGGATAGGGATAGCCGAGGAATTCCTCCAGATACCAGGCCAGATCCTGCAACAAATGGCGATCCGGTCGGCCCGGCACCTGGATGGCATCGGGGGCAACCAGGGTGACCGGCGTGGAAGACTTGCCATCCATGCGGCTGATCTGGAATCTGTCCTGATCCAGATGGCGGACAATCAAAAACGACGACATAACGCACACTCCATGACGGCAAAGACCGGCTGACAGGACAACGAACTTCCAGATCCTGTTCCAGATGCTGTTCCAGATGCTACGAGTATGCCTGAAATCCCCGAACAGGCATATCGGCCTGCGCCGCGCCTTTGCCTGACTGATTGGCAAGCTCCGGGTTATTCACAAAACTGCATGATAACGAATCAAAAAGCTTCAACCAGTAGTAATAATAATCTCTGTGCACAACCAAATATTGCTTTATTTTATTAGATTATTCAAAAATTTATGAATTTTCCAGACTGTGAGTCCGAATGCCTTGGTTCTGTGGATAATCCGTGGATAAATGCACGGGATCGAATAACACACAGCTTATTCACAGTGCTTGGGGGCAATTGCCAACCTGCAATTTGCGCTCTTGCTGGTGCCAAGGCTTCTCTGCGGTGAATCCTCATGGTCTTCGAAGGCAGCACCCTCTGTCGGCAAGGCCCTGTGGCTTGCGTCCGACCTGCCAGGGTCGTTGGCCTATTCGCCCGCAAGCGGGCTCCTACGTCGGCTGCACCCGGCGGCCTGTAGGAGCCCGCTTGCGGGCGACGCGCTGGCGACAGGACTAAGGATCGACCATGAGCAAACCGTCCAAATGCCAGGGCCGGTTTGTGCGGATAGCTCAGGATTTGTTCGGCATTTGGAGCGTCACCAACGGCGCTGCCGCATACGGGTGGACGGTGGGTATGCTCGTCTGCCGCAGTTCTCCAAGTGCCTGGCGCATAACCGTGAAAGCGGACGATACCGCCAGCGCGGCCATGATGAAGGCCACGCTGAGATCCGGCCAGGCGCTGCCCGTGCCGAACACCCCCGCTGCCGCCAACAGCACCGCGATATTTCCGATGGCGTCGTTGCGACTGCATAGCCACACGGAACGTTGGTTGGCATCGCCTTCGCGGAAGGCGTAGAGCAGCAGGGCCACGCCCGCATTGGCCAATAGCGCCAGGAAGCCGATCAGGCCCATGGCCATCGGCTCCGGCGGGACGCCGTCAAGGGCGGCCCAGGATGCTTTGCCGATCACAAACAGCCCGAACAAGGCCATGGATAGGCCTTTGATCAAGGCCGCCCGGGCACGCCACAGCAGTCCCATGGAGAGCACGGCCAGCGATAGGCCGTAGTTGGCCGCATCGCCGGCGAAATCGACGGCATCCGCCAGCAGCGCCATGGAGCCGGCCTGTAGGCCACCGAGGATTTCCACTCCGAACATGACTGTGTTGACGATCAGCGCAATCCAAAGAACCTTGCGAAAGCCGGCGTTCACCGCTCCCGTGACCGAGCAGCCCGAACTGCAGCAACCAATACCCATCGCTTGTCTCCGAGTAGTTGAGTGTTCCACTATGACATACGCTATAGCGGCTGCAGGGTCAACAGGTCAAGCTGGTTGGCCAGCAATTCTTGGCGGATTCGGCTCGGACTCATGCTCTGCTGCGGAAGTCGCGAGAGCGTTTGCAGTCGTTGTCGTGGTCGTCATCGATAACCTGCGATGAGCGATTCCGCCGTACTAGCGGATTTTAGACATCGGACGATGCGCTCAGAACTCGGCCACGGCGCGTAATCCGAAAATCCAGCCCTCCGGGTTTTCCTGCAGCGGGTCGACTTGCTCCAGGCTGTCGTCCATGTACTGCACATCCGCGGTGATCGCGAAAGAGTCGTTCAGCGGTGCTCGGTAGTAGGCTTCGAAGACATTGCTGCGATTGACGTCGGTGTTGCCTCCTTCCAGATAGGCATAGCCGATGCCGATGTTGTCGTCGGGTCGCCGCCAGGCGTTGCCGGTGATATTGAAGCCGCCGGAGTAGAGGGCCCGGTAGTCGACCTCGGCGTCGGTATTCTGCCAGCCGAAGCGCAGGAACAGGCCGAAGGATTCGCCGATTGCCTGGTCGAAGGAGAGTCCCCAGGCGAGCAGCGCTTCGTTTTCGCCGGGCACCTGCGCCAATTTGGCCGTCGATGTCGTACAGATCCTGCTCGGCGTTCGGGTCGGAATCCGGCTCTTCGAAGCTGGAAGGCGCGGCAAATTCACTGCTCGTGCCGACCATGTTGGCTCGGTAATTGCCGGCACCGATGGCAAACGTCGGGTGCCAGCCGAGCTGAACGCCCCAGAAGTTATAGTTGTTGCCGTCGTCATTCTCGTTGATGTTCATGCCGACGGCATTGGCGGAGAATGATCCGCCAAACTCGGCTTCCAGCGCGATACCCGCATCGTAGGACGGCAGGTTGTAATTGCCGGAGTTGACAAAGGCCTCGTTCATGAACTGGGTGTATTCGTCGTTGGCGTATTCGTTGGCGTCGAGGTAGCTCGTGGAGTCCAGAATGCCGAAGGTGCCGGCGATGCTGCTGCCGTTCTGCAAGTCGAAGCGGTGTCTGTACCAGGCCTGCAATAGATAGTTTCGGGAACTGCCGTTGATGTCTTTGACGTCGTCCTCGAGGTCTGCCGCCCAGGGGGCGAGCTTCCACGGAGAGGTTTCGTTCAGACCGTTGTCACCGCCCAACCGAGCGCAATGAAGAACTGATCGCGATCGGTGGGCTGGTAGTCGAATTCGATCTGCACCGGCAGACCGCCGCGGCACTGGTTGTCGAACTTGTCGAGGTCGCTGTTGTACTGCAACGGGTCGGTGCTTTCCACCAAGCCGTAGTTCGCCGATGGCAGCAGGGCGGAGACGTTCTGGCATTGACCGCCGGCAGCGATGAGCCCGCCGATGGAGAATTGATCATTGACGTCGAAGGCCTGGGTCGCGTTGGCTCCGACGAGCAGCGCAATGGCGCTTGCTCGATGGGTGTTGTTCATGGTCATGATTTTCTCCGGGTCGACTTGCTAAACATGGCGGCTAAGACGGCGTTCGTATGCTTGAACAGTCTATCGGATAATATAACAAATGGGAATCATTCTCATTTAAAAACACAACAAGGGGTCTCGGCCAAATGATGCATCAGGGTGCTGCTTGCGTAGACTATTCAGCTATTCGACCAGAATGCAGTTTGATTTCCCCATATTCTTTAAGGTAGCGCCCAGCAAACATCTGCCCGGCAAACATCCCCCCAGCAAACATCCCCCCAGCAAACATCAGGTTTCTCACGCCCTGATGTCATGTCTTTTCGATCCCGATCCCGAGCAAGTCCTGCTGGGCGGGTTGCACCCTGAGGTATCTCAGGTTCATTTGTCGAGAAGACAGTGGCCAACAGCCTTTCTCCCGGGAAAGGCGCGGTGCCCGCGTACGCTCCGCTGGCATTATTGCTGGGTCGCCCGCAAGCGGGCTCCTACGCCGAACGGCTGCCACGACGCGTAAAGGCCCGCTTGCGGGCGAGGCGCCTTGGCCCCTCTGCGCACGCTGTGTCTCTACGGTGAATCCCTACATTTTTTCAAGGCAGCACTCGTTTATTAGAATATTACTTACTGATTAAATTAGAGATTATTGTTTCGAGCGGGGGCTGATACTGGACCTGCGGGTGGTGCTGATCATCGCTGCTTGGGGTTATCGCTCGAATACCATCGATCGATGTAATAGAATTGGCTCACCCCGCAAGCACTGATCATCATCGCATGGGCGCGCCTGCGCGGGGGCTGACATCAGACGCGTTCGTCAAACTCAGGAGCGATCTCGTGGGCTCAACCAAACTCTTTGCTGTGGTCTCGATGCTGCTTGGGGTGGCGGCGATTGCGTTGCCTTATTTCTTCGGTACACTGGCAGTGTTGGTGCTCGGTGGCGTGATGCTGGCCAGCGGCATTGCCTCTTTGCTTTTTGTCATCGATGTGCGCAAACAAGGCTTACCGGTCAGCGTCTTCGGTCCCTGGGCACAAATCATCGCCGGCGTTGTGGTGCTGTTCTGGCCGCAACTTGCCCTCTGGCTGGTGGCCCTGCTGCTGGGCGGAGGGCTCATTCTGAGCGGCATCATTGGATTGGCCGCATTGCGCGACGCCGGGGTCGTCAACCCGCCATTGCTGCGCAAGCTCGGGTTGTGGGCAAGCATCCTGCTCGGCGTTCTGCTAATTGCGATGGGTGCCCTCGGTTCCGCGATGTTGCTCGGGTTGGTTCTGGGAGTTGCATTGATCTCTGGCGGGATTCAGCAATGGCGTGAAGCAGAATTATTGTCCTGAATGCATGCATGCAAGGCTGTGCAAGTAGTGCGGGAATTGGCGCTGCACAAGATTTCCACCACAGGGTACACAGAGATAATGACTCTCATTCTTGCAAAGACTTGAAATCTCCGTGCTTTCCATGGTGAATCGCTCTTCGCCTCGGATCGCATCTGGTTTCGCAGTCGCATGCCGTCCGGCACGGCTTTGGGCCGTGCCGGGCAAAGCATTGCGGATGCATGCCCAGGTACCACATCGCGGCTGCTGCTCGTCCCTTGCTGCCTGGACCCAGAGGCCCTCTCAAGCGCAAATCACCCGATTTCGGCCTGCATCCTTGGCCTGATACAGGGCAGCATCCGCGCGGTTGATTAGGCTGTCGCCATTTTCGTTGTTCCGACGCTCGACGACGCCGAAGCTGCAGGTAACCTGGCCGATCTCGGGCAGGTCCGTGGCGGCGATCTGCTCGCGCAGGCGCTCCGCAATCAGGCGTGCGGTTTCCAGGTCCGTATCCGGCAACAGGGCAACGAATTCTTCGCCGCCCCAGCGGCTGATCAGGTCATAATCCCGCATGGCCAGGCGTGCGGTTTCGGCCAGTTTGACCAGCGCCCGGTCGCCGGCTTGATGGCCGAACCGATCGTTGATCTTCTTGAAGTGGTCGATGTCGAACATGATCAGGGCCAAATTCTGATTCAGACGCGTGGCTTTTTTCAGTTCGCGTGAAAAACTCTCCTGGAACCAACCCCGGTTCGCCAGCCGGGTCAGCGGATCGGTATGCGCCTGATCCCGCAGTTGGAGCATCAGCACGCCAAGCCGCACCGCGTATACCTCCTGCGCATTCAACAGGATGTAAAAACCGATCGCAAGCAAGCTCATGACCAGGGTCACCCCGATGCTGAACAGGCGATAGATACGAGCTTCCTTGAGAGGCAGGAACAAGGCCACCGACCAACCCTCGATGGACAGTGGCTCGTCGATATAGATCGTATTCTGGTTCCGCCAGCGCAGCACCTGGCCGGGTTCGGGCTTGGCCTCGATCAGCGGCGGGAAGGGGCCAGGGCCAAATTGGCGCGATTCGATCAGCGTTCGAGTTTGTTGTTCCCCAAGAGGCCATAGACTGTGAAGATCTGCGTGCTGATCGCAGGCATCCAGCACCAGGCCGACGGGACTCAGCAGCAGGCAGTCATTGACCTCCAGTGCAGCGCTTGCCAAGGATGGCAGAACGGACTTGAGCACCACCACCAGAACGACTTTTCCGTGGGCATCCTGTACCGGTGCGCTGCTGTATTGTCCCAGGATGTTCGAGGTGACGCCAAGCGCCAGATAGGTCCTGTCATGGCCATTGACGGCCGACTGAAAATAGGGTCGGAAAGCATAGTTCGCGGTAACAATACTTTCCGGCGAATTGCGGTTGGAGGATGCGATCGCGGTTCCGGACCGATCCAGAATATAGGCAATCTGGAGCTGGAAGGCGATGACGATTTGGTCAAGCACCTGGTTGGCTGATTGCAAGGTTGCTTCGCTTGGGTTCACGGCTAGGTTTCGAATGGCGCTGTTGACCGCCAGAAAATGAGCCGCCTGGTTGATGCGCTCGGTATCCTTGTCGACGATCCTGGCCAGCGCCCGCGCCTGTCGGTTTCCGCGCTTGGCGATATCGTCATGGGTTTGCCGGGACAGGCCCTCGGTCAAGGCCCAGCCGCCGGGGATCAGAATCAACATCACAGCGACCAAACCCAGGGCGTAGTGGAACGGGATCTGCTCGGTCTTGGTCCCAGGCACCTCGGAGCCAATCCACAGGACAACCGCCATCGCTGATGCGACGAGTGCACGGCATACCTGCACCGGGATGCCGGTGATCTCCAGGAAGCGCGGATAATCCATCAGCTGCGATAAAAACAGGTCGGAAGGCGGCACAACCGCGCCGGCCAACAGCGCATACAGCGCCATCATGGCGGCAAGGGCCAGCAGCCAGGGCCGGGCGCCCGCTCGGCTCGACCTGCGGGCACGATAGATCAGCATGGCGGCCAGCAGACCACCCGGCAGACCCAGCAGGTAGCGGGCAGCCACGTCGAACCACAACAGACCGCCCCAAGCGCCGGCAGAAGCCACCAATGACAGCAACAGCGCTGCCAGGGTAAAGCCCAGCGAAGACCGCTTATTCAGTTGGTGGAAACCGCTGAGGGCGAATTGCAACAGAAACGCAAACGAGGCAATCATGGCGATCGTCTTGATTGCCAGCAGGTTTTGATTTCGCTCGAAACTCAGCAATATCAGATCAAGCCATTCCGACGCACCATGGACGAAGGCAAAGCTGGCAAGCCAGCCCCAGGGAAGCCGCGGAAATGCCACGGATCGCACCGTTAGACAGGCGGCACCGAGCAATAAAAAGGCCAATCCGTAGAGGAAGAATACGTAGTCCATCTGGCTGAGGAAGAAATCCCGCATGCTTACACCCAAAATTATTCAGTGAATGCGCAATGTCCTTGATCTTTGCGCTTCTTGCCCATGCAGGAGATTGCAGGCCTGGATTTGACCCGGAGCATCGCTGCGTCTATAGTTTTTCAGGTAAATAATTTCTCGGAATGAGCGGATAGAGGCTCAAGCGACGCCGGCGTTGGTGCGTCATTTCTTCATCACGCGGATCACTTGGGTGGCATCGTCGAGATAGGTACGGAAGACCCCCAGAACCGAGGCACGCAGTTCCTCGAAGGTTTCGAAGTACTTCAGATGAGTCGCCTCTTTCTTGGTGTTTCGCCAGAGCTTTTCGATCGGATTGTACTCGGGCGAGAATGCCGGCAGGGGTTCAACCGATAAGCGCTGAGCGTGATCGGCTTTGAATTGGTTGACCTCGCCACTGCGGTGGTAGGGGGCGCTATCCTCGATCAAGATGATCGGCGTGTCGAAGCGCGCCAAGCGTTGTTTGAGAAATTCCACGTAGCCGGCGCTATTGAAACGACCGCTGCCTTCAGCCGCCGTGTGCAACTGGTCTTGATAGCGGGCGCGGCAGGCGGCGCCGAGCACCTCGTCCAAGGCCTGATAAAAGCGCTCTTGCGTCGGATAGCTTAGGCCCTTCAAAGGGGCTAATTGCGCGACGACCTCGGTCGGCACCCCGTCGGCTTTGAGCTGCTTGAGGGCTTTCGGCTTTAGGCTATAGGCCAGTGCCTCGCGGTACTCAAACGCCCCATCGAAGAAACTGATCGCCCCGAACAGCTTCAATCCCTTGCGTATCCCCCGGGTCTTGACCACTGGCTGTTGGCCGCGCACCGCCCACGTACGGCTCAACGAGCCCCACATCGCAAACGACACCTCGTCGGTGAACAGGATCACCGCACCCGTGGCTTTGGCCTGCTGCACAATGCGCGGCCACGTCTGTTCCACCCACTGCCGACGCGCCTGCTTGTATTCCTCCTCGTCGCTGCGGTCGCTGATAAAACGTGCCTTCTGATAACTCAGCCCCAGCTTCTTGAGCAACCTGCTCAGGTAGCGTGGGTTGTCGCTCACCCCGAAGCGTCGCCAGATCAGCTCCGCAATCATCGCCGTGTTCCATACCCCGCAGCTGAATCCATTCGCCTGCGGTCCTTTCTCCACCCAGTCGCGCACCTGCCGCTTCTGCTCCGGCGTCAGTTTCGACTTGCGTCCCCGCCCCTGATAGTGTTGACCTCGCAACCACGCCAGCCCTTGCACCATAAACCGTTTCAGCCAGTTCTCCAGCGTCTTCACACTGACTCCCAACAGCTTCCCAATCTCCGGCCATGGTCTGCCTTCGGCAATCCACACCAGCCCTTGGACCAGCTTGTACAGCCGCAGATTATTCAGCGCGTGCGCTCGAACCAGCTCCTTTTCCAGTTCCTCCATGATCGCTTTTGAACAGCTCACTGATACCATGCGTTACCCCCTGTTGATTTGGGCGTGTTTGTATGAGGTGTGGTGACCCTCAACTTTACCAAACAGCTGGGGATTTTTGATGTGCCACTGGAAATTAATTTTCTGAAAATCTATATGCCATCCTACGACATATTGCACTCAATATTATCAGGAAAGATACGACCTCAAAGCAATACCTTCGCCAAAAATTAGCGCCAAAAATTAGGTGGGCGACAGCCCGAGGTGATAGGTTATCCAGTTACTAATCCGAAGACCTATTCCCTCAGGAGGCTATCGCCCATGCCCGACATTATGCTGATCTTGAGCTGCTTAAGCCAGAGCGTAGATAAGACGAGCCTTGGCCGTTTGGGTTGCGTTGTGGAAGGGCTGTTGGCGATGACGGGGCGGGTAACGATGCGGGGGCTATCGCGCTGGACCGAGCGCGGGGGAAGCGATCGGACGCTGCAGCGGTTGTTCAACACCACGCTCAGTTGGGGCCAAGTGCATTGGCTGGTGATTCGCCAGCACCTGCTGGGCGACGAAACGCACTGGTTGCTGGCGGGCGATGAAGTGGTGGTGAGCAAATCGGGCAAGAAGACCCACGGTCTGGATCGTTTTTTCTCCTCGGTGGTTGGCAAGACGATCCCGGGGTTGTGTTTTCTGAGCCTGTCGTTGATTAGCGTGCAACGGCGCTGTTCGTACCCATTGCGCCTGGAGCCGATTCTCAAAGAGACGGCCGCGAGCTGCCCGAAAGCGTCCAAAGCGGGTCGGGGTAAGGACCGAGGGCGGCCGAAAGGTAGCCGCAATGGCAATCGCCGGGAGGTGAGTCTGTCGCCCTATTTGCAGTTCGTTCAAGACCTTCTGCGCCAGGTGCTGGCACTGGTGTGCCAGACGCTGACGGTGCGTTATTTCGTCTTCGACGGGGCCTTCGGCCATAATCAAGCGCTGCAAATGGTCTGTCGCACGGGCTTAGAGTTGATCAGCAAATTGCGCCACAACAGCGCGCTGTATCTGCCCTATGACGGCCCCTACGCCGGGCGCGGCCCGCGGCGCAAGTACGGCAGCAAGCTCGATTATCAACACTTGCCGCCGTGCTTTCTCAAAGCCACTTCCGTGGAAGGACAGGTTCATACGGCCATCTACCAACTGCCCGTTTGGCACAAAAAATTCCCCGACCGGCTCAATGTCGTGATCCTCGTCAAGACCAACCAACGCACCGGTGCCCAGGCCCATGTCATCCTTTTCAGTAGTGATCTTGAGTTAGGCTACGAAGCGCTCATCGATTACTATCGCTTGCGCTTCCAAATCGAGTTCAACTTCCGAGACGCCAAACAGTACTGGGGCTTGGAAGACTTCATGGTGATCAAGCCAACGCCGGTCTACAACAGTGCCAACCTGGCGATGCTGATGATCAACCTGTCCCAGATCCTGATGCGACCGGTGCGCGAGCACTGTCCGAGCTTTAGCGTCAATGACCTCAAAGCCCACTTCCGCGGCCGGAAATACGTCCTGGAGGTGTTAAAAATGCTTCCGGAAATGCCCGAAGCAAATAGTATTGACCAAGCCCTTGAGCAGGCTGCAAATCTGGGGCGGATTAATCAAGAACTTAGTGCAGCATGAGATCGGGTCATTTGGCGAAGGTATTGCTCAAAGAAAAGCATTAAATTAAAGCGACTCCGTGCCGGCTGGGATACAGATTATCTTGAGCAGTTACTAGGTGTCCTACAAGCGGCCTAAAATGGGAAATTTAGATGCGTTTGCCCTGTCGCGGCGACCCCCTTTCGACCGCATCCTCTGTTTTATGGTGCTGCTCTGCAATGATGCCGAAGGGGCCGATGCATTGCTGCGTATGCTGTTTGCATCAGCGGCCCCCGGCGCGTTGCTGGGCCTCGCCAACACCGATACTACAACCCTGGGTCGGCAGTTTCCGGACTTTCATTCGACGCCGCCGGCACATCCGAACCGCGGTGCTGCCTATCTGAGCTATATCCCGACCAGCGCGGGTGTCATGCAGGTTACCGACCATTATTTCAGCCCCGATCATCTGCGCCAGATGCTCGCTGATGCCGGTTTCGAACTGCGTGCCGAAGAGCGGGTGGCCGAACCCTTTATCTTGCACATTGCGGCACCGTCGCAGTATTAATCCTGTAAAGCAAGTCTGTGCACTCGCTGCGCACTCTTCTGCATCAAGCACGCACTTGCTGTAGAAGATGGCCAACTGGTGCAAGTCCAGCCCTGGTTCTTTGGAGCGGGGTCAGTAGCTGCTTGAGCTGCTCCGGCGAACATCCAGCGTTGCGCAATGAAATCCACCGATGAAGGGGTAATAGTCCTCAAACGCGCAGGGGATGGGTTTGAAGCCCCACTCCTTCAGTGCCCGGATCAGGGGCTCCTGGCGTTCTTCGACAATGATGCGTCCTTCCCCCAGTACCAGGGTATTGATGCTGATCCAGTCGCTCATCAGGCGTGGCCGGGTTTTGTAGGGCACGGGCTCGGGCGCGATCATCAAGTCCCAGTCGCGAAAGATCTCGGGCAATTTACTGACATCGGTAAATTCGGCATTCACCAGCAGCTTACCGGAATCCAGCAATGCCAAGGTGGTATCGATATGTGCCGGCTTGGGGTCCAGGCTTTCGATCAGATGCACCCGGTAGTCGGGTCCCAGGTGTCGCCTGAGCCAATCGACGCCGGCCTGATTGGTGACATGGCTTAGCTGGCCGATGATATTGCGACCGCAACGCACAAAGTCCGCTGCGTCGAACACGGGTTCCAGGTTGGTCAGCACATAGGGTGTTGGAGAGTCTTCGGCGGCAAAGTTCGGGTTGTAGAGTGAATCGCTCAGTTGTGGCCTGGGCGCAGCGACAAAGCGGGCACCCTGGCGCGAGTACTCGTCGAACAATTTGCGATACGACAGGTTCTCGAAATGGCGCGACCGCGAGCACATGGGAACCTCAATGATCTCGTTGCCGATGACCAGAAAGGCATCGCGCGGATTGGCCGCGCAAAAGCCGCCGGTAGTTTCCCAATGCGGGGTCGCAAAGGGTCGGCTATGATCCAGCTCTTCCAGGCGCCGTACCCTGACGCCTTCCGCCTCAAGAATACCGATCAAGCGCTCCATCGCCCGCTCGGCCGCTTCGATATAGTCTGTAGGGTAGGGCTGGTTCAGTGGTAAGTAGCGCTCAATTGCCGCGATCTCCTCGCGGCTGTAGATAAACTGATAGAAGGGGTCCCAAAACGAGAAGAAGGCGTTCTTGGGTGTTCCAACGACAACCTCGTCAAGTACATCCCACTCATTGTGGACGTTGACTGGCGAGGTGCAGGCGTGGGGATCCGGCATGTGAGTCTCCTCTATCAAAGCTGGCGGGAAGACGTCGCCCGCGGATGGATGATGCTGCTGGAAAGCCAGGACATGGCGTCAAGCCGCGGCTAATCGATCCAGCTGTTTTCGGTCGATTTTGCCACTCAATGTCAAGGGCATCCGCGCGACCAGGCGCAGCCTGCGCGGAATCATGTGCGCAGGCAATCGGGCACGCATCTCGGCCTCGATGGATGCAAGCGCCCGTTGTCCTGCTTCCAGGGTCTCCTCGGCGCCGTCCAGCTCGACATAGGCGACAAGAAAACGGTCGCCGTGGGTGTCGCCGCGCACCATGACCGCGCAGTGTTTGATCGGGGCAATTTCGTGCAACACCGATTCCAGCTCGGACAATTCAACCGGAAAGCCATGGATCTTGACTAAATCGTCATTGCGGCCGCGGTATTCGATCGTGCCGTCCTCGAGTATGCGACCGCGATCGCCGGTGCGAAACAGCCGCGCACCGGGATGTGACGCGAAGGGGTCGGCGATAAAGCGATCGCGGCCGTCCCGAGGCGGATGCAGATAACCCCTTGCCACCGCGGCACCGCCGATATAAAGCTCACCGATCGCGCCGGGTGCGACCGGCTGCTGGCGATCGTCCAGTATATGCACCTGACAATGCGGCAATGGCTTGCCGATCGGGATCATCGGCCCGCCCAGGATCTCCTTGAGCACCAGGGTCTCGGAAAAGGCGTCGGCCAACGACAGACCGGTGGCGCGTTGGTTGTCGTCCGGACCCGGGTGATCGCCAGTAATCTCCCGTGCGATCGCCAGTTGGTCTTCCAAGACCTGATGAATATCCGATTGTGTCGTCAACGGATTGGCCAGCACAACCCGAAACACCACAATCGGGTTGTCCGCGCCATAGCGGGTATTGCTCAATGTGGTCTTGGAGACGAAGCTCGATCCGCGCTCGAACTGCGTCTCCTGGATGCGTCGATTCAACGCATTGATGGCCTGGTTGTCGGAGGCATCCAGCGCTCCATCCTTGAGCTTCCCGCGGTAGGCGGCGGGGATGTAACGGTAGTTGACAATGTTGAGCGGTGGGTCGAACAGCAGCTCGAAGCAATCCAATGCGGCGACGATGTCGGCGAAGAAGCGCGCCTTGTCCATGCTGGCATTGAACAGGGCCTCGTAGCCCTTGCGCCCAATTACCTGGAGCGCGGCATGCACCAACAATGCCATGGCCGAACGCGAGCCCTCGATGCTGAAGCGTCCTACATCATAGGAATCCGGCGTGGCTTGATAGGCCGCCGTGGTGGCGCCGTAGCCCAGGGCGTGTGGATCGCGGAACAGGCAGACACTGATTCCCTGGGGCAGATAAAGCTGCTTATGGGCACAGAAGGTTACCGACTGGGCGCGTTCGATACCGTCGAAGCGTCCGCGATGCTGGGCCGAAAACAGGCCACTGCCGCCCCAGGCTGCATCGACGTGGAAGTCGATGCCATTGGCCTCGGCGATAGCGGCCATCTGTGCCAGGGGATCGATATGGCCGGTTTCGGTGGCCCCGGCGATGCCGACGATGGCGAACACCAGCAGGCCCTCCTGCCGACACCAGGAGAGTTTGCGGCGCAGATCCTCGGTGTCGAGGGCACCGTCGGCTGCCGATTCCACATGCAGCAGATTGCGCATGCCGAGGCCGAGCACGGAGGCGGCCTTTTTCATCGAATAGTGCATCAGCCGCGAGCCGAGCACTACCAGGTCGCGGTAGCCGCTGGCCTGCAGGGTGGTGTAGATGCTCTGGTGCGACCAGTCGGCATCGCCGGCGAGCTTTGCCAGGGCGCGGTTGCGCGCGATCATCAGGGCGGTGATGTTGGAGAGGGTTCCGCCGCTGGTCACCAGGCCCAGGTTCGCGTTTTTCTGCTGGACATAGGTTGCGTAATGGTCGTCGGTGAAATTATAAAAGCAGCGATGCAGCATCGCCAGCGCCTCGCGTTCCATGAAGATCGCCGACTTGGCGGTCTCGATTTTGACCAGGTTCTGATTCAACTCCGAAATCAGCTTGCTCAGATCATGCACGAAATCCGGCAATGCAGAGGTCATATGGCCGATATAGCGCGGCGATGCGGTATCGATGGAGTAGGGCAGGACCCGCTCGTGCAGCCAGTCCAGATAATTGGACAGGGGCCTTGGACAATCCGCCATACGCGTGCCCTGAAAGCGTGTCGCCAATGCGTCCACGGGCACGTTCGCAGCCGTGATATCGCCCGCAACCGCGAGCCCGTCATCGCCCGTTGTGGCAGCTAATGTGCCGATGCTGGCGGACCGGGAGAAATAAGCGAAAACGCGGTCGACATCCGAGCGCCGCACCTCGTACCAGGTCGCATCCGCGCTGGTCTCGGTCGCCCCGTAGACGTTGATCAGCCGGGTATGCTTGACGCGCTGATGAAAGAGCCCGGCCAGTGCGGTGGATAGGGCTTCGCCGCTGCAGAAGACATAGCGCAGGTGCGGCAGATGGAACAGGGTGTCCTTGCGCACGCAGAGCATCGAGCGCAACAGCGATGGGGCGACGACAACCCGGCTGATGTGCTTGCGCGCCAGGGCCGTGACCAGCTCAGCGGGGTCGTTGGCCTGGCGGCCGGGCAGGATCACCAATCGGATGCCGGCGAGCAGTGGCGCGAAGAGCTCGGCGACGTGATCGACAAAGCTGATGGATACACGCTGACAGCTGATCTCCTGGGCTTCAAAGGGGAATTGGTCCCAGGCGAATCGGAGCCGATTGACAATACCCCGGCAGATCCCCTGTACGGCCTTCGGATGACCGGTCAGACCGGTGGTATAGATGACATAGGCCAGTGTTTCGGCATCGACCTCGATGCCTGGATTGTGCGGCGGCTGGCGCTCGATCACAGGCCAATCCGCATCCAGGTCGATCAGTTTCGCGCCTCGATGGCCGATGTCGAACCTTGGAGCCCCTCTGGTGATCAATACCCTCGGCTGGCAGTCATCGAGGATTGCATCGATCCGCTGCGCGGGCAGGCTGGTGTCCAGCGGCACATAGGCGCCCCCCGCCTTGGCGATGGCCAACAAGGTGATGATCAGCTCGACGGAGCGCTCCAGGTAAACGGCGCCGAGCTGCTCTGGTCCGATGCCATGCTGCGCGAGAAAGTGCGCAAGCCGATTGGCCTTGGCATTCAGCTCCCGGTAGCTGATATCGTACAGACCGCAGGACACGGCGATCCGCTCGGGGCTCCGCGCGGCCTGTGCCTCGAACAGAGCTGCCGGTGAGTTGAAATCAAGGGACATGGTTGCCTATGGAAAATGGGGATTGAGCTGGGGTGGTCCGGAATCTGGACGATTGGGAGCAAGACATCCGAGGCCGCGATTGCAGTTTCAGTCTTCTCTCCCAAGGTCTTAATATTTGCACACGCGAGCGGGCTTGGCAATGCAATCCGTAAGCTGTGCCAGATAAATTCTTGGCATTCCCTAGAGTTCTGCCCAGCGTCCTGTGCCAACCCTGGTCATATGGATTATGCCTCTGCTATCCAAATCCGTTATCGCCATGATCCAAGCTCTAAATCACAGCAAAGATGCACAGAGTGCGCAGAGAGCCAGGTGCATGCTATCCATATCTCTGGAAAGTCACGGGCAAGTCGTTTTGTTATCCAATGGCGCTTCTGGATTTGCAAATGCGAACAGAAAGCTTGGCAGACCCAACACATCCGCGTATCGTGCGCTTTCATGCGCGATAAGAGTATAAGGCGCATGGAGCGTGCGCCCTGTTTGTCCGCGAGCCTTGCTACGGAATACAAGCGTCAAGGCGCACCGCCGATCTCCAACATTCTTTATCCGACCGGGTAGACGCCCGTACACCTGACAACGAGAGGAATCCCCGTCGATCTTGCAAGTGTCATCGATGCCCACAATCAAGACTTTATTGGTGATGCCAAGGCCCAGCTTGCGGACTTATCGCCCTACTCAACCGAGGCGCTGGAATGGCTGATGATGGAGCACTATAGATTTTCAGAAAATTAGTTTCCAGCGGCACATCGAAAACCGCCAGCTGTTTGGTAGAGTCGAGGGTTACCACACCTCTACAAACACGCCCAAATCAACAGGGGCAACCCGTTCAAGGTCAGAAATTATCCACACAATCAGCAGATAATATGCGTGGCGGTTGACCGCATCGTAACGCATCGAATTTCAGTGGAGAAACGGAGCGGACTGGACATAGACCCGCCGAACCGAGATCATCGACCCCATTTATCGTATTCTTGGGGTAGAGGTAATGATGTTCAGCCAGATCTTCCAGCGGTTCATGGAACAAAGGCCCGTGCCGGTGATGGTTCAGGCCCTATTGGAACGGGTACTCAGCCCCAGCAAGCTCGATGCCTGGTTTGTGCGCACGGCGGTGGATCAATAGACCCGGGAGTTGTTGTTCTCAACGATTTTCAATTTGATGAGCGCAGTGGTCTTCAAAACCCACCCATCCATAAACGCCGCCTACAAAGAGCAAGGCGAGTCGATCGGGGTTTCGATCACCTCGGTGTACAACAAACTCAACGGCCTGGAAAGTACGACCTCGGCGGCGTTGGTTCGAGACACGGCGCGGGAACAGGCCGCGATCGTCGAACAGATGGGCGGACAGTGCGCACCTTGGCTGCCCGGCTATCGGATCAAAGTCCTCGACGGCAACTGCATCGAGGCCACGGAGCATCGCTTGGAGGTGCTCAGAGAGACCAAGGCCGGAGCCTTGCCGGGAAAATCGCTGGTCGTTTACGATCCGTTGTTGGAGATGGCCACGGATGTGTTTCCTTGCGAACACGGTCACGCCCAAGCGCACTCGCTGTTCGCAGATGTGTTGCCGACGGTGCGGGAACATGACGTCTGGATCATGGATCGCAACTTCTGCGTGCGCAGCTTTCTGCTCGGGATTGCCGACCGGAAAGGTTATTTCGTTTGTCGCGAACATAAGGGACTGGCCTTTAGCGTGCAGAGTCCGTGGCGAAAGATCGGCAGTACCGAGTCCGGAAAGGTCTACGAGCAGCGCATCGAGCTCGTCGACGACGAGGGCGAAGTCCAGCGCTATCGTCGCATCAAAGTCTGCCTGAAACAGGCTACGCGCGACGGGGAAACCGAACGCTTGCTGCTGACGAATCTGCCGAAATCGGCGGCCGATGCCAAGCTCGTCGCCGACATGTACCGCAAGCGCTGGCGTATCGAAACCATGTTCCAAGAGCTCGAGGCGCATCTGCATTCCGAGATCAATACGCTGGGCTACCCGAAAGCCGCACTGTTCGGTTTTTGCGTTGCGCTGGTCGCCTACAACGCATTGGCCGTGGTCAAAGCCGCGTTACGCACGATACACGGTGAAGAAACCATCGCCAACGACCTTTCCGGCTACTATTTAGCCGGGAATATCGCTCGAACCTATGACGGCATGACGGTTGCCATTCCGGAACAGGAATGGACCGTCTTTCGAACCATGTCGCTCGCCGAATTCGCGCAGATGTACTTGCAATTGGCCTCCAACGTCAATCTGGCAAAGTTCAAAAAGAGCCGTCGGGGACCGAAAAAACCACCGCCGAAGCGAAATCGATAGTCCAACCACCCTCAGGTTTCGACAGCGAAATTGCTCAAGGGGAAGACACCGCGTGAGTAGTCACCTTGAAAGGGTTGATCAACAGGGGTTAACTCATGGTATCACTGAGCTGTTCAAAAGCGATCATGGTGCCTGTGGAAAATGGGGATTGAGCTGGGGTGGTCCGGAATCTGGACGATTAATATCGGAATAATTGGGATCGGGACGTTTGGGAGCAAGACGTCCGCGGCCACAATAATCGTAGTTTTAGTCTACTTCTCCCGAAATTCTAATGTTCGCACGCGCAATCAGGTTCGGCAATGCAATCCCTAGGCCGTTCCAGATAAACTCTTGGCATTCTCAGAGTACTATCCAGAGCCTTCTACCCAGAGCCCTGTGCCACCACGGCCATATGGGCTAAACTTCCGGCATCGCGTTCTCGTATGCTGATCGTTTGCGAAACAGAAGCAAGCCTCCGACAGATACAAGCCCCCAGCAGATACAAGACCAAGCAGCTCAGAGTACCCATGTCTATCCCGATCTCAGCACTCGCGCTCGCCCCCGCCGGCCTCATTGTCATCACACCCGCTCTGAGGATCAAGCGCAGGCAAGGTATACGCCGGCTCAAGCAGGCGGCGATTGCCGCCGATCCTGGTCCAGGGCGCGCGCGCTCCGAGGCTGGGCAGAATAAACCCGGCGCCTGGGAATTGCAGCTACACAGGATGATTCGAGTCCATATCGATCCGCTGCTCGGCCAGACCCGGCAGCGTCAATTGCGCGAGCTGGCCGGACAGTCCGACCAACTGGAGATCGGGGATGAAGAGCGGGCGAAAAACCTGCGATTGGCCTACTCGACGCTGTTGCTGGCTGTCAGCATCGTTTCCCTGCCCCTGGCGTTTTGGCCGCGCGCGTTGGTATGCCTGCCAATGGCTGCTTATCTGGTCCGCGGAGAATTCGTGCTCGCGTTTCGCACCCTGCTACAGCAGCGGCGGCTCTCGCTTGCGCTACTCAATGCCTTCTATCAAACAGTCCTGTGGCTCGGCGGTTACTATGTGCTGGGCGCGGGCCTGTTTGTATTGAATACGCTTGGCGGCAAGATCTCGTCCATCGCAGAAGATCGCTCGCAGAAGGGACTTGCCGACGCCTTCGGCCAGCACCCGCAGACGGTCTGGGTCGCGGTCGATGGTGCCGAGTTGGAAATTGCGTTCGAGCATCTGAAGATCGGCGACACCGTGGTCGTGCATGCCGGCGAGATGATCCCGATCGATGGCAAGATCATCCAGGGCAATGCCAGCGTCGATCAACACCGACTGACCGGCGAGGCGCAGCCGGCCGACAAGGGCATCGGCGATCAGGTGCTGGCATCCACGTTGGTTCTGGCAGGCTTGCTGCATATCCATGCCGATCGGACCGGTGCCGAGACCGTGGCGGCCAAGATCGGCGAGTTACTGAACAACACCGCCAGCTATCAGCTTGCGGTCACCACCAGGGCCGAACAGTTTGCCGACAGTTCAGTGCTGCCGACCTTTCTGGTCGCTGGCTTTGCCGGTCTGACCGTCGGCTATCAAGCCATGGTCGCCATTGCCAGCACCATGCTCGGGATCAGTCTGCGGATCAGCGGTCCGATCGCGTTGCTCAACTATCTGAACCGTGCCGCCCGCGCCGGTATTTTAATCAAGGACGGGCGCTCGCTGGAGCTGTTGAACTCGATCGACACGGTCGTGTTCGACAAATCCGGCACCCTGACGCTGGACGAGCAGCAGGTGGTCGGCATCGATGCCTTCGGCAACCGCGGCGAGGATGACCTGTTGACCTTGGCCGCCGCGGTCGAGCAGCGCCAGTCCCATCCGGTGGCGCGCGCGATTCTCGCCCATGCGGCGTCGCGAGAACTGTGGTTGCCATCCATTTCCGAGCCCCAGTGCGAACTCGGCTTCGGCATTCAGGCCCGAGTCCAGGGCGAATTGGTGCAACTGGGTAGCGAGCGGTTTATGCTCCAAAGCGGCGTTGCGCTGCCGCCGGAGGCACTGGCCCGGCAACGCGAGGCGCGCGACCAGGGGCGTGCCATGGTTATGCTTGCCGTGGATGGTCGACTGGCCGGCGCAATCGAGCTGGAGGCCAGATTGCGCCCGGAAGCAGCTGAGGTATTGGCCGCATTGCGCCGTCGTGGTCTGAAGCCCTACATCATCTCGGGGGACCAGGAGGCGCCCACCCGTCGGCTGGCACAGACCCTGGAGGTTGCCGATTATCATGCCGATACATTGCCCGCCGACAAAGCTGCACTGATCGAGCAGCTGCAGCATCAGGGTCGCTCGGTCTGCTTTGTCGGCGACGGCATCAACGATTCCATTGCCTTAAAGAAGGCAAATGTGTCTGTTTCGTTGACCGGCGCGACCCGGATTGCGACCGATACGGCACAAATCGTCTTGATCGACGGCACCCTGCGCCAGCTTCCCGCCCTGTTCGAACTGGCCGAGGGCCTGGAGCGCAACTTCGCGCGTGGCCTGTCGATTGCGACATTGCCGGTGTTTGCCATCTGGGGTGGCGTGCTATTCTTGCATCTCGGAGTGCTCGGCGCAGCGGTGCTGTTCGAGCTGAGTCTTTGGGCCGGCATCGGCAACGCCCTGCGTCCTGTTACATTAGCACCTAACAAGACTGGAAACCAGGATGGCATTGCCGCCGCAATGCCGTTGCAAAGCGAGGGGCGCAGGCGCCGGTTCAAGCAACTCGAACGCGTTGCCGCGGACAAGGGTAGCAGACTGGCTGGCGCGCGAGCGGGCACACCGCGCCCGGCATTTGGCAAAGAGAACATTGCCTTTGGCAGAGCAAACGGATTCAACCAAGCCAGTGATGGCAATTGAGGTATTCTATCGACTGATCGGCGGCTCGCCTTCACAAGGGCATTGCGGCCTGCCAACAATGGCCACTGCGAATAAGCCAGCAGGCCGCCCATCAACTCGACGCCACTTTAAGGTATCAGACATGATTGAGTTTGCCGAAAGCACCAAACAGGCTGCACAGGTTCTGTCCGGTGTGATTCGGGACACGCCGTTGACCCCGGCGCTCGAGCTGGGTCAAGAGGTCGGCGCACGGGTTTTTATGAAGCAGGAGAATCTGCAGCTGACAAACTGCTGCAAGGCGCGCAGTGCCTATTTCATGCTGTCGCAATTGACGCCGGAGCAGAGACGGCATGTTGTCACCGTGTCCACCGGCAACAACGGCATCTCGATGTCCTGGGCCATGCATGAACTGGGCATTCCCGGCACCGTTTTTCTGCCCAGCAGTGTCAGACCGCATAAGGTCGAAATCATCCGGCAACATCCGATCGAGGTGATCTTCAGCGGCGACGATATCGTCGAGGCCGAGGTCGCGGCCCGCGCCTTTGCTGCAGAGCATAATGTTAGCTTTCGCTCGCCCTATAACGAAAGGGATGCGATGATCGCGCAGGCAACCATCGTTCGCGAGGTTCTGCAGCAACTCGACGCCATCGGAGAACGGCTGGATGCGATCCTGGTACCCGTGGGTGGTGGCGGTTTAATCGGTGGTATCGCCTGCTATCTGCGGTTGGTGGAACCGCATTGCCAGGTGATCGGCGTGCAGCCAGAGCACTCGGCGATCATGGCCCTGTCGGTCCGGGCTGGCGAAATCCTGCAGATCCCATCCTTGCCCACATTGTCCGACGCCACGGCAGGGGGGGTCGAGCAAGGCGCGATCACCTTCCCGTTCTGCCGTGATGCGGTGGACGATTACATCCTGGTCAGCGAAGCGGAGATTGCGCATGCAATGCTGCTGCTCGACGAACAGTATGGCATCGTCGTCGAAGGATCGGGCGCACTGGCGCTCGCTGCATTGCGCCAATGTCCAGACCGGTTCAAGGGCAGAACGGTGGCATTGTTGCTGTGCGGTGCCAACCTGGACCGCACATTATTGTCGCGCCTTCGAGCGGGCTGATCCATGGCTGGAACTCCGCAACGGCGCCTGCGCATGGCCGTGGCATCCTTGCGGATCGGGAGCGATCCCGAGCGCAATCTGGCACATTTGCTCGAGCGCATCAACGAGGCGAGCAATGTTGGCGCGCAGCTGATCTGCTTTCCCGAATATTGCCTGAATCCGGTGATCGAGCATTGGGTCAACCTCGACCAGCCCATCGCGGCGCTGCGCACGGCCTGCCTGGAGCAACGGATTTGGGCCGTGATTGGTGCAGAATCCGGCGATCGGAAGACAAGGCGCAACAGCATCCTGCTGATCGGACCCGATGGGGAGATACGCGAGCGCTATGACAAGATCCATCTGTGGAGGCGCGAGCGGCAGTTCTTTTGCGCCGGCATGGCGCCAGCGCGGGTGATCGATATCGGAGTCTGCCGGCTGGGGATCGTCTGCTGTTGGGATATGGCCTTTGCAAACACTGTCGCCGCGTTGGCCGCGGGAGGCGCGGAATTGGTTCTCTGCCCCAGTCGGCTGGTCGATGCCGAGCTGGATGCGGAGCCCTTGCGTGCATTGCCATTGGCCCGGGCGTTTGAAAACGTGCTGTATTTTGTGCTCTGTGACGCTGTGGCAGACGATACCCTGTCCGAGTCCATGATCTGTCACCCGCTCGGAGTCCGGCATCGGATCGCGCATACCGAGGGACTCCTGGTTGCCGATCTGGATTTCAATGCACTGGCCGACCTTCGCGCCTACTACAGTGACGCTGTCAATACCACGACCGAGGCCTGTCGACCGGGATGACAAAAGATGCCGACTCCCATCTCCTGGCCGCGTTCCTCGAGCATGCCAAGCGGACGCCTGATGCGCTTGCATTGGTGACTCCGGACGGCAATCTGTCCTACGCAGAACTACGAGCGCATTGCCAGCGCATCGCGGGCGGCCTGATAGAACTCGGTGTCGACCCCGGGCATGACCAGGCTGCGCTGGTCGGCCTTTGCATGCCCCGCGGCGCCGATGCCGTCGCGGCAATGCTCGGCATTTTGCTGGCGGGCGGCGCATATATACCTGTGGATCCCGCATACCCATCCGCGCTGCGCCAGCGCATGATCCGCGAGGCCGGTCTAAGGCTGCTGCTGACCGATAGCCGGCAATCTGCCGAGGCGCTTGCCTGTTGCTGCGACCAGGTTCTGACCCTGGCGGATCTGGAACGGCAAGCTCAGGCTTTCACACAATGGCCGCCCGTGCCCGCGGCCGATCGCCTGTTCCACGTACTCTACACATCGGGAAGCACGGCGACGCCCAAGGGTGTGTGCGGCACCCATGGCCAGATGCGCGCACGTCTTGCGTGGCTTTGGCAGGACTTTCCATTGGCCGATGACGAGTTGGTTTGTCATAAGACCGCATTGCACTTCGTCGACGCTAGCCTGGAGGTCTTCGGAACCTTGCTATGCGGCCGCCCATTGCTGATCGCGCCCGATTCCCATACCGCGAACCCCGCGCATTTTATCGATCTGTTGGCCATGCATGGCGCGACGCGGATCGCATTGGTGGTCTCGCAATTGCGTACGCTGTTGCTCGCCGCTCCGGACCTCGGGCACCGATTACCCCGACTGCGCCTGTGCATCGTCAGCGGCGAGCGGCTGACTGCCGATCTGGTGGAAACCTATCGGCGTGCACTGCCCGACACCGCACTGATCAACCTGTACGGCTGCAGCGAGGTTCCGGAGGTCAGCTGGGCTGCGATCACTGCCGATACCCTGTTCGACGACACCGGTGCGCCCATCGGCCAGGCTCTTCCCGGTACCGAGCTGTATATTGTCGATGAGGATCTGCGGATAGTTGCTCCAGGCGAGATCGGCGAATTGCTGGTGGGCGGACCCTTGCTGGCGAGCGGTTATCTCGGGCGCAATGCCGAGATCCCAGGGCACCTAACCGATCGCTTTATCGCCAACCCGTTTGGCGTTGGCGGGCGACTCCATCGCACCGGTGACCGGGTTCGGCTCGATGCCGATGGCCTGCTGCGCTTTGCAGGACGTGAAGACGATCAGGTCAAGATCCGTGGTCATCGTATTGCGCTTTCTGCAGTAGAATCTGCCGTGCTCGACGGCGATGATCGCATTGAGGCTGCTGCAGCCGTCGTTCAGCAGGATCCGAACCTGGCCGAGAACCGCAGCCTGGTTGTGTTCGTGATCCCGAGAAGCATCGATGCCACGGCCCTGTTGGCCAAGCTCCGGGCACAGGCCCCGCGACACCTGCTGCCCCAGCGGATCATCGCCCTCGACCGTCTGCCAACGACCGCGAGCGGCAAACTCGATCGCCGGCAACTCGCATCTCTAGCAAGCCTGGACATGCAAGCCGCGGTTTCCCCCGATGAAGACCTGCGGGTGCGAGTCGCCCAGTTATGGCGCGAGGTGCTATTGCGCGATGCGGTGGGCCGGCAGGACGGTTTTTTCGATGTCGGTGGCGACTCCCTCGCGCTGGCCCAGCTCCACCGCCGACTGCAAATGGCCTTCCCGCACTACGACCTGACCCTGGCCGAGCTGCTCGAATACCCCACTATCGGCTCCCAGGCCGCCTATCTGGAGCGTACCCCGACCGCTGCTGTGTCGATACGACCGCGCTCCAGCGAGGGTCGGGACATGGCTGCGGAGATCGCCGTGATCGGCATGGCATGCCGCTTTCCGGGTGCTTCAACCCCGGAGGACTTCTGGCACAACCTGTGCCACGGCGTGGATTCGATCTCCGACTTCCCGGACCAGGAGCTTGAACAACCGGACCCAGCGCTCCGCAACGCCCCGGACTATGTCAAGGCTGGCGCCGTACTTGAAGATATCGCCAGCTTCGATGCCGAATTGTTCGGCTATACGGACAAAGAAGCAGCACTGCTGGACCCGCAACAGCGCTTGTTGCTGGAATGCGCCTTGGAGGCGATGGAGCGTGCCGGTGTGGTGCCTGGCGGTTGCGTCGGCGTCTACGCCGGCAGCAGTCAAAGCGGCTACTTTGTGAACCAGGTCGCCACGACCCGACCTGTCACCGAGGCCACCTTGCGGGAGTATCAGGCCAATCTTGCCAATGACCGCAATTTCCTGGCAACGCGCATCGCCTACAAGCTCTCCCTAAGCGGGCCGGCGGTGACAGTGCAAACCGCCTGCTCAACCGGACTGGTGGTCGTTCATATGGCCTGCCAGGCATTGCGTACGGGCGAGTGCGACGCCGCGCTGGCCGGGGCCGTTGCATTGCGGGTGCCGCAGAAGGCCGGCTATTTATACGAGGAAGGCATGATCCGCTCAGCGGATGGGCGCTGCCGAGCCTTCGATGCCGACGCCCAAGGTACCCTGTTCGGTAGTGGTGTCGGCATTGTCTTGCTAAAGCCGCTGGCGCGAGCGCAAGCCGACGGTGACCCGATCCTCGCTGTCATCAAGGGCTCTGCAATCAACAACGACGCCGCCGACAAGGTGGGCTACACGGCACCGAGCGTGGCCGGACAATCGGCAGTGATCGCCACTGCCCTGCACAATGCGCGGGTCGACCCGCACAGTATCGGCTATGTCGAGGCCCATGGCACCGGTACAAGGCTGGGAGATCCGATCGAGATCGCCGCCCTGACCCGCGCCTTTGTGCAACAGGGCTGGCAACAGCAGCCCGAGCCGGCAATGCGTTGCGCCATCGGCTCGGTCAAGACCAACCTCGGCCACCTGGACGAGGCGGCCGGTATCGCCGGCTTTATCAAGACCGTGCTGGCACTGATGCACCGTCAGATTCCTCCGAGCCTCCACTATCATAAGCCGAATCCGGAAATCGACTTCGACCGGGGGCCGTTCGAGGTCAATACCCAATTGCGACCCTGGCCGACACCGCCACGGATGCCGCGCCGAGCCGGGGTCAGCTCCTTCGGCATGGGCGGCACCAATTGCCATTTGGTGCTCGAACAGGCACCCGCTGGACGTACGCCCGCTGCACCACCAGCCGCACTGACCACAAATCCCTCGCACCAATTGCTCGTCCTGTCCGCCGCCAGCGGTCCGGGCTTGCATGCCTTGGCAGCAGGCTATCGGGATCTGCTCGACGCAACGCCGCAGATCGATCTCGCATCGCTGTGCGCATCAGCCGCCGTCGGCCGACGCCATCTCGGTCAGCGCTGCGCGCTGATAGCCTCCTCGGTCGCGGAATTGCGCGAACGGCTGGCGGCCCTGTCAATACCGCGCGTGAAGATCTCCAACGATGACTCGGCACCCGCCAAAATTGCTTTTCTGTTTACCGGGCAGGGTGCCCAGTATGCGAACATGGCCCGCGGGTTGTACGACAGCTGCGCACCGTTCCGCGCTGCCATCGACCGCTGTGCCGAGGTGCTGGAGCCGTTGTTGCCACGACCTCTGACCGAGGTCATGTTCTGCGCGGCGGATGCAACAGCACAGGCCGATGAGGAATTGGCGCAGACGCGTTACACCCAGCCGGCATTGTTTGCGCTCGAATACGCCCTCGCCGCGCTTTGGCGGTCTTTCGGCATCCAGCCCGATCTGGTGATGGGCCATAGCGTCGGCGAGTATGTCGCGGCCTGCGTTGCCGGGGCCATCCCGCTGGAGGATGCATTGCGCATCGTTGCCGAACGCGGCCGGCTGATCCAGGCCTTGCCTGCCGGTGGCGGCATGCTCAGCGTCGAACTCGACGAGGCGCAAGCCCATGCGCTGCTTGCCGCCCATGCCGAACAGATAGACGACAGCGCCGTGATCGCGGCCATCAACGGGCCGGCGCGCACCCTGATCTCCGGTTCATCGACGGCTCTTGACATGCTGGCCGAGAGGCTGGCGGAGCAATGCATCGATCACCGTTATCTGAAGGTCTCGCACGCCTTTCACTCGCCGCTGATGGAGCCGATGCTCGGACCCTTCGCCGAAATCGTGGGCAGGGCGCGCTGGACTGAGCCGAAGATCCCGCTGATCTCCAACGTCACCGGCACGCAGGTCGCGGCGGAGCTGACCGATTCCGACTATTGGATCCGGCACACCCGCTCGGCGGTGCGCTTTGCAGACGGCATCAGGTCATTGCTGGATGCCGGGGCCGGCACTCTGATCGAGATCGGGCCATCGCCGACCCTGCTCGGCATGATCCCAGAGATTGCCGCAGCAGCGGATATGAAGCCATTGCGATTGCCGAGTCTGCGCCGGAACAAGGACGACTGGGCGCAACTCCTCGACAGCCTCGGGCAACTCTATACGGCCGGCGCCGAGATCGACTGGCACGGCTTGTACGACGGTCAGCACTGGCAGCGCCTGTTGCTGCCGACCACGGTCTTCCAGCACAAACGCTACTGGCTCGATCCGGCGGACGGGGCTGTATCGTCAGCCGATCTAGGCACATCCGAGCAGGCATTGCATGATCGGCTGCTGCTGGCCGTCCGCCATCTCCAGCAGCGCGGCGAATTGCCGACGGGCGATGCGGATCGATTGGTCGGGCTGCTGATGACCGCGCTTCACGAGCAAGCATCCGGCGGACAGCAAGCGGCATCCTGGCAGGGGCTTGTTTACACCCCGATCTGGCGCTCTCTACCCGCGGCCTCCGAGACCGGGCCATGGGTTTCCTGGCTCATCCTGGCCGATCGAGCCGGCATTGGCGCGGCCCTGGCCAACCGCATCGAGGACGTGGGTCAGGATGTCATCCTCCACGATGCCGGCAGGCAAGACCCAGATTCAGACCAGCTCCGGCCCTTATTGCAATCGTCGGCCGACTCCGCACAGGGCTCTTCACCGCTGCGCGTCATCTGTTTGTGGGGTCTGGATGCCATGGTCGCCGAGGACGCATCAGGTACGGCATTACTGGATGCCTTGGAGACAGTCTACCCGCGCATCCAAGCCCTGCTCGATGCTATGACCTCGCCCTACGGCGAGGGTACGCGTGCTTGGTTGGTCACCCGCGGTGCGCAGCCGACTTACAATACAACGACGCAATCCAGCGCGGATGGTCCATCAGCGCGGTTCAATCCGGTGCAGGCGACCCTCTGGGGTCTGTGGCGTAGCTTTGCGCTGGAGCAGCCGCCGGGCTTCGGCGGCCTGATTGATTTAAGCCAGCAGCAGGATGTGGAGACCTGCGCCGAAGCCTTGTGGCAAGAGCTGCGTGGTACCGCTGTCGGCGAGCAGGTGCTGCTGCATGGCGAAGCACGCCAGGTCGCGCGGCTGGTGCCCAAATGCGAACAGGCCATCGAGCAACCCCTGGCGCCGGCATCGATCCACGCCGACGCCGCCTATTTGATCACTGGCGGACTCGGTGCACTCGGGTTCGAAATCGCCGAGACGCTGGCCGATCTCGGGGCGCGGCATCTGGTACTGGCAAGCCGCGGTGGTGTGCGTACCCAAGATCAGCACAAGCGCCTGGAAAGGCTGCGCGGGCGCGGCGTCGCGACCTCAACCCCAATGCTGGATGTCGCCGATGAGACAGCGCTGGCCGAGCTGTTCGCGCGGTTTCGCTGGCCTGGTGCTGGGGACGATCAGGAGCCGGATCTGCCGCCCCTAAGGGGGATCGTCCATGCCGCCGGTACTATCGCCGCCGAGCCTTCGGCACGGCCGGACTGGACGCGCATCGCGTCAATCCTGCGGGCCAAGGTCGCCGGCGGCTGGGCATTGCATCGACACTCCCGCGGACTGCCGCTGGATTTGTTCGTGCTGTTCTCATCGGCATCGTCCCTGCTGGGCCTTGCCGGCCATGCGGATTATGCGTCGGCCAACGCCTTTCTCGATGCCCTGGCCGGCGAGCGTCTGCGCCTGGGCCTGCCGGCACTCAGTATCAATTGGGGCGACTGGGCTGGCACCGGCATGGCTGCCGCCGGTCCAGCCGATGCCCAAGAGCAGACCGGCCTTGGTGCCCTAGCAGTAACGCAGGCGCGCACGGCCCTCGCCGCACTGCTCGGCGAGCGCGGGCAGGTCGCCGTATTGCAGGCGGATTGGCAATGCTTCCGCTCCGGCTTTCAGGCCCACCAGGCCCTGCTTGCCGACTGCATTGACGAGGCGACAATAAATGCTGTCGCTCCGGCATCCCCAGTTGCGGCCACGCGGGATCCCAGGGCAACACTCGCAGCGGCCGGACAGGACGAGCGCCAGGCCCTGCTGCGGATGCAGTTGTCGAGACTAGTCGCCGAGGTCTTGGGCCACCCCGACGCCAGCATCCTGGATGCGGACGCCAACCTGCTGTCGGTCGGCTTCGATTCCCTGTTGCTCATCGAATTGCGCAATCGGTTGCGCGGCGAGTTCGGCGTGCAGATCCCGCTTTCGCGCATGCTCGAGGGTATAGCCATCAATGCCATGGCTGCCGAGGCCGCCGCGCAGTTCGACATGGCGCCAAGCGAAGATGCGGCCGCAACCACAGCCTCTACAGGCGATAATGCTGGAGAACAGACGTGGACCACAGTCGTCATCTGAACATCGTCGAATTCCTCGCCGATATGCTGGCGCGCGGCGAGCGCTTGGAGCTGGTCGATGGCCAATTACACTATCGAACGCCCGGTGCCGATCCGCAGCAGCACTATCTCCAGATCCTGCGCGAGCACAAGGACAGGCTGGTCGACTGGCTCACCGAACAGGCCGAGCGACCTCGCATCTATCCGGTGTGCGCCGGCCAGCAGGGGCTGTGGATGGCCTGGAGGCTCGACCCTCAGACGCCCATCTACAACCTGTTTCTGGTCGCCAGGCTGCGCGACGACCTGGATCTGGATGCCCTGCAATCTGCGCTGCAATGGCTGCTCGACCGACACCCAACCCTACGCACGCGCTATCCATTAGCGGACAACGAGCAGAACCCGGTGCCGATGCAGCAGGTCGAAGATGGACTCAGGATCGATCTGCCGGTTCGTAACGAGCCGGATTGGACCCCCGCGCAGATCGCGGGCTGGATCGCGCGGGAAGCGGACCGCCCATTCGATTTGATCCATGGCCCGGTGATGCGCACCACAGTGCTTTGTACCGGATCTGGCCAGCGGCTATTGCACTGGACCCTGCACCATATCGCATCCGACTTCCTGACCCAGGAGATTCTGATCCAAGATCTCGAGGCCTTGTATCGCGCTGCCCGCTCCGGCGCGACGAGCCCGCCGCGAGAGGCTGGAAGCCCGACCGAGAGCCTGCGCTATCGCGATTTCGTGCGTTGGGAGCAGGACAATCTGGCTGCGCAGGGGGAGCATTTGCGTGCCTATTGGCAGGGAGTCGTGGACCAATGGCCGCCGGCACCCGCCCTGCCCACCGATCTCGCGCCGGTCGATGATGGCAACCATGCCTATCGCCCCGCAACCTTGGATTTCGACATCCAGCCCGACTTGGCCGGAGCATTGCGGGCGTTTTGTCGAAACCATCAGCTGTCGCTGTTCACACTTCTGCTGGCCGCCTTTCAGGTCGTTGTCGGGCGCTTCAGCGGCACGCAGCGGTTTGTCATCGCCACGCCCACCTCGGTCCGGCACCTGGCGGGCTGGCAATACACCGCGGGCTATCTGATCAACCCGCTCTGCATCGTCGCCGATCTCGGCGGCGACCCGAGCATGGCACAGCTGTTGGAGCGTACCCGCCAGCAGCTCGCCGACGGCTTCGAGCACCAGTTGTTCCCTTACTCCGAGGTATTGCGTCTGCTCCAGGTCAAGGCCGGTGCAGGCGGCGGGACAGGTGCCGCCGAAGCACCCTCGGTGGGCTTCATTCTGGATACCGCGCATCAGCCGGCACGGGCGCCGAGCCTGTTCTCCGAGACCGTTGCGATCGGCCAGCGCGGAACCCCGGAGGCGCTGTCATTGTCGGTCTTCGACATGGCCGGCGCGCTGAGCGGGCAGGTCACCTATGATGCCAGCCGCCTGCTGCCCGACAGCATCCGACGTTTGGTCGGCTGTCTACAGACGCTGCTGTGCGAGACCATTGCCGATCCGGACCGCCCCATCTCGGCAATGCCGCTGCTGAGTCCGGAGCAACGCACCATGGTGCTGGAGCGCTGGGCTGCTCCGCCCGATCCCAAGGCAAATGCATCCGCAGAGCTGGGTGGACTCTATCGACAGTTCGCGCGTCAGGTGGCGGCGACACCGGAAGGCATTGCATTGATCGCCTGTGCCGAGGCCCAATCCGATCGGACTGACAATGAGAAGGCTATGGCTGAGCGCAGCATCAGCTATCGCGAACTCGATATCCTCGCCGATCATGTCGCTCGGCGGCTGAGTGGCGCAGGTGCCGGCCCCGGCAGCCTGGTTGGGGTGTTGCTGGAGCGCTCCATAGGCATGGTCGCCGGTCTGCTCGGCATCCTGAAGCTCGGGGCCGCTTATCTGCCGCTGGACCCGGCCTATCCAACCCAGCGGCTGGAATACATGCTGTCCGACTCCGGTGCCGCCTTGTTGCTGACCGATGACGCATTGCTGTCGCGCCTGCCGTCCACACACTCAACCCTGATTCGCCTCGCCGACTGTATGGCAAAGGCAGAAAATGCGGCAGATCCGCTGACGGCGGCGACCGTTCGGCCGGACGACATCGCCTATGTCATCTATACCTCGGGCTCCACCGGACAGCCGAAGGGGATCGAGGCGACCCATGGAGCAACCGAGAATCGACTCGATTGGATGTGGCGCACCCAGCCGTTCGATGCAGACGATGTCTGCGTGCACAAGACCGCATTGTCTTTTGTCGACTCGGTCTGGGAGATCTTCGGTCCACTGCTCCGGGGGGTGCCATCGGTCATCCTGCCAGAATGGCTAGTCCAGGACATACCGCGCCTGATTGAAACCCTTGCCCGCTATCGGGTGACGCGCATCGTGCTGGTGCCATCCTTATTGCGCGCCCTGTTGGATGCCGAGCTGGATGCCGGACGCGGGCTCGGGGACCGGCTGGCATTGCTGCGCCACTGGGTCTGCAGCGGCGAGACCCTGCCCCTGGAACTGGTGCAAGGCTTCCAGGCCGCGCTGCCACAGGCGCGTCTGATCAACCTGTATGGCTCGTCCGAGGTCGCCGCCGATGTGACCTGGTACGATGCGACGGCACTGGCAGAATCCGACGCACCGCCACCGGCACGGGTGCCCATCGGCCAACCGATCGACAATGTGCGCTGTTACATCCTCGATGCGCAGCTGCAACCGGTCGCGCCCGGCATCATTGGCGAACTCTACATCGGCGGCGGTTGTCTCGCCCGCGGTTATCGCGGACGTCAAGAGCTGACCCGCGAGCGCTTCATCGCCAACCCATTTGCGCCGGGGCGCCTGTTCCGTACTGGCGATCGAGCGCGCTGGCGGCCCATTGCCGAGGCCGTGGGCCAGGATATACAGGCCGAACCCGAACATCGGCCGGATATCGAATACCTCGGCCGCCGCGACAGCCAGGTCAAATTGCGGGGCTTTCGGATCGAGCTTGGCGAGATCGAGGCCGGTCTGCGCGCGCATCCGGCGGTGGATGACGCGGTGGTGCTGCTCGCGCAGCATCCGAGCGGTGCGCGACTGGTCGGCTACATTGCCGCGCCGACGCGGCCGAGCCCTGGGGATCTGCACCAGTTCCTGGCCCGCTCCCTGCCGGGCTACATGCTTCCGGGCGGCTTCGTGCTATTGGACCGGCTGCCCCTGACGCCCAACGGCAAGGTCGACCGCCAGGCCCTCTCGGGGTTGACACCAGCAGAGCCGACGCCCGAGCGCGCCCCTGAGCCACCGACATCCGAGCTGGAGCAGACTCTAGCCGCGATCTGGGCCGAGGTTCTCGGTCGCAACAGGATCGGTCGCGACGATGATTTCTTCCTGCTTGGCGGTCATTCATTGCTGGCGACCCGGATCACCACCCGCATCCACGGCCAGCTCGGTATCGATCTGCCGCTTCGTAACCTGTTCGATCATCCTACCATCGCTGCATTGGCCCAGGACATCGAGGCGCGACAACTGAACGCCGTGCTCGGCGAGCCAGGCTCTGCGGACAGCGACGAGATCGACCTGCTGCTGTGAGCGCCGTCACCGATTTGTTGGCCAAACTCGCCGAGCGCGGCGTCCGGCTCAGTCCGGATGGCGAGCGGTTGCGGGTGCGTGGACCGCGCGATGCCCTCGACGCAAGCGATACCCAGGCCTTGCGCCTGCACAAGGCCGAGATCCTTTCCCTGCTGCGTACCCAGGCATCGACGACCGCAGGCCCGATCATGCCGCCTCTGTCGCGCCCGGCCAGATTGCCGCTGGCATTCGCGCAGGAGCGGCTATGGTTCCTTGCCCAACTGGAGCAGGGCGTATCCGCCTACAACCTGACCCTGCTGTTGCATTTGCAGGGCCCCCTGGATGCCACTGCGCTGGGCGATGCGCTGGCCATCGTCGTCTCCCGCCACGAGCTGTTGCGGACTCGCTTCCCGGCCACCGACGGCATTCCGGAGCAATGCATCGACGCCAAAATCGAGATTCCGCTGGAGCAGCTCGATTTCGGCGATCTGCCCCGGGGCGAGCGTCTCGAGGCTGCCCGCACGGTGCTTGCCGAGCGTGCTGCGGAACCCTATGATCTGTCCTGCGGGCCGTTGCTGCGGGCTGCCCTGGCACGGCTTGACGACGCCGACCATGTGCTGCTGCTCGGCACCCATCACATTCTCGCCGATGGCTGGTCGCTGGGCCTGCTGATCGGCGAGCTGGATACCATCTACCGCGCCCGTATCGACGGCCGCGAGTTGGATCTGCCCAGGACTCCTCTGCAATATGCGGATTTTGCCCTGTGGCAGCGCCGCCGCGCCGAGGGTGCCGACTGGCAATGCCAGCTCGAGTGGTGGAGGGAGCAGCTCGCTGGTGTGCCGACGCTGATCGGTCTGCCGACAGACCGTCCCCGGCCCTCGGTCCAGGACGCTAGCGTGGCCAGCCTACCGTTGCGCCTGGACCTGGAGACCAGTGAGCATCTGGAGCAGCTCGGTCGTCAGCACGGGGCGACGCTGTTTCAGGTCATGCTCGCCCTCTGGGTCCTGCTGTTGCGGCGCTACAGCGACGAGGACGACATGGTCATCGGCACCCCGGTTGCCAATCGTCATTACCCGGGGCTGGAGCAATTGGTCGGCTGCCTGGTCAACACTCTGCCATTGCGCGCCGACCTCGGGGCTGATCCTTCCTTTGTCACATTGCTCGGCAGATTGCGGCACACCACCCTGGAGGCTTATGCCCACCAGGATATCCCCGTCGAGCAGATCGTCAATGTTATCGCGGCCGAGCGCAGCCTGAGTCATGCGCCGCTGTTCCAGGTCATGCTGACGGTGGAATATGCCGACTCGCATCCAGCCGCACGCGACTATGCACTGGGCGAGGCGCGAGGCGCATGGTTGGACACGGCGCGCGACAGCACCGAGCTGGACCTGGCCCTGGAGCTGGTGCGCACGCGCGATGGCCTTGCCGGCTGGCTCGACTACAGCCCCGCCCTGTTCGATCGAGCGACCATCGAGCGCATGGTCGAACAGTTGCGCATGCTCGCCGAGGCGGTCCCATCCGATCCGGACCGAGCCATCTCGACCATGCCGCTGCTAACCAAGGCCGAATGTCGCCTGCTATTGGAGGATTGGAATCCATCCGATCCGTTCCGGGATGCGGACGACGCGATCCAGACCATCCTGGAGCAGCAGGCGGCGCGCACGCCGGATACGACAGCCTTGATCATCGCTCGCCCCGGCATCGACCCAGTGCACAGCGAGCGCCTGACTTACGCTGAATTCAATGCGCGGGCCAACCGCTTCGCGCATTGGCTGCTCGGTCTGCAGCTGCCCCAGATCAAGACCCAGATCCAGACCCAGATCCAGACCAGCCCTGAAGCCGATGGAAATCCCCACCGGAGGCCATTGATCGGTGTCTGCATGGGGCGCTCCGCCGATCTTGTCACTGCCATTCTCGGCATTCTGAAGGCCGGCTTTGGCTATGTGCCCGTTGACCCGACCTGGCCACAGGCACGCATCGCCGCCATCCTGACCGATGCCCGACCCCTTGCCATTCTTGCCGAGCCCGGCCTGCTGGGGTCCGATCTGAACGATGATCCGATGCGCATCGATCCCGCGCGCGCCTGGAGCGAAACCCGCGCCGGAGTCGACACCGATCTGCCATGCCGTAGTCGTTACGACGACATTGCCTATGTGATGTACACCTCTGGCTCCACCGGTACGCCCAAGGGTGTCGTCATTGAGCATCGCAATGTCGCCAGCTATATCAGGGCCTTTGTCCCCTGGGCTCGGCTGACCCCCGCGGACCGCGTGCTGCAACATGGCAGCATCGCCTTCGACCTTTGCATCGAGGAGATCTTTCCGGCACTGAGTATCGGTGCCAGTGTCGTACTTTGCACGGATCCGGTCGGTCTTGATGCCATTGTCGCCGAGGCCATCCGCCATCGCGCTACCCTGATCGGCGCCACTCCGCTGCTGGTGCACTACTGCAACAGCCGCGCCGAGGATCTTCCCGACTTGCGTTTTATCGCCAGTGGTGGCGATGTGTTGCGGGCCGAAGACGTCGATCGGCTGCTGGCTCGCGGCATTGAGGTGACCAATTCCTTTGGTCCCACCGAGACCACGGTAACCGCCACCAGCCATCGGGTCCGACCTGGCGAAGATCCCTTGCCGATCGGTCGCCCGCTCGCCAATAGCCGTGCCCTGGTGCTGGACGTGCGGCGTAATCTGGTGCCGATCGGCGTGCCCGGTGAACTCTGTATTGGCGGAGCCGGGGTCGGTCGCGGCTATCTGAACCGACCGCAATTGACCGCGGAGCATTTCATCGACTGGCGCGCTCCGGAGCAGAGCCGAGAGCAACAGAGCGAGCGGCTGTACCGCACCGGCGACCGCGCCCGTTGGCGCGCCGACGGCAGGTTGGAGTTTATCGGACGTATGGACCGCCAGGTGAAGGTGCGTGGCTTCCGCGTCGAACTTGGGGAGATCGAGGCAGCGATTGCCACGCATCCAGGCGTCGAGCAGGCCGTTGCCCTGACACGCCCGGATGAACAGGGCCAGAAGCGTCTCGTTGCCTACATTGTGCCCTCTTCGGACTCGGTCGATAAGTCGGCGGAGAAGACGGTCGCCGTCGGGGTCGCCAATGCCGCCGCCTTTGCATCTACCGCGTTGCCGAGCGCATTGCCTGAACAGCTACGCGATCACCTGCGTGCGCATCTGCCGGGCTGGATGATCCCCGGCGCTTTCGTCCTGCTGGATCGCCTGCCATTGACACCGACTGGCAAGATCGATCGCAAGGCTCTGCCCGAGCCGACCGAGACAGTGGCGAGTGCATCGACGCGCCATCCGCGTAGCATCACCGAGCAGGATCTGCTGACCATCTGGCGCGCGGTACTGGAGAACCCGGAGGCTGGCATTTTCGACGATTTCTTCGAGCTTGGCGGCCACTCCCTGCTGGCCATCCGGCTGGCGACCCGCATCGAAGATGCCTTTGCCACCGAGTTGCCTCTGCAGGCCCTGTTCCGCTATCCGACGGTCGCTCAACTGGCCGGCTTCCTGGAGCAGATCCATCCCAAGCGTACCTGGTCGACCCTGGTCGCTCTGCAGCCGCATGGCGAGCGCGCACCCTTGTTTTGCGTTCCAGGCGACGGCGGCAATGTGTTCTATTTTCATCCGCTGGTGCGGGCGCTGGGCAGGGATCGACCCTGCTACGGACTGGAATCCCTGGGTATGGATGGCAAGCAGCCCCCGCATGCGACAGTCGAGGCCGCGGCTGCCCACCACATCGAGCAAATCCGTGCCCGCTGGCCGCGAGGTCCGATCCACTTGGTCGGGCATTCCTTCGGCGGTCTGGTCGCCTTTGAGATCGCCCAACAGCTGACCCGTGCCGGTGCCGAGGTCGGCATGCTCGCGATCCTCGACACCTTGCCCCCGTCCATGCCCCTGCCGCAGGCCACCGATGCCGAGCTGATGACCATTTTCGAGGGCCTGTTCGCCGAGGAGTACGATCGGCCAAGATCGTTGCGTGTTGCCCAGCTCGAGGCCCTGGACCCGGAACAACGCCTGGATGCCCTGCGCCAGGCCCTGGAGCGGATCGAGGCCCTGCCGGCCGGGGCGACCACCGCCCAGGTGCAAGGCCTGTTCGAGGTCTTCCGGGTCAACAACCAGACCGAATATCACCCGCACGATGTCATCATGCGCCCGTTCGAGCTGCTGCTGGCTGAACAGGCACCGGCCACCGAGCGAGAGCAAATGGTCGCTGGCTGGTCCGAGCTCGGCCGCCCGCGGGTCCGAATCATCCCCGGCACGCACACGACCATGACCTATCCACCGCAGGTCATCACGCTTGCCAAGCAATTACGCGCTTGTCTGGACAGTGGCGAGGCCGGACTCTAGCGCTTTGCGGCGGAAGAACCGAGACTCGCTCTGCCTAACTAACCAACAAAGATATCAGCGTCATGTACATACTCGGCATCAATGCACTTTTCCACGAATCGGCGGCCTGTCTGCTCAAGGACGCCCAGCTTGTCGCCATCGCCGAAGAGGAGCGCTTCAACCGTATCAAGCACGGTAAGAAGGTTCTGGTCGACAACCCGGACGAGTTTCCTCTGCAGTCCATTGCCTATTGCCTGAACGAGGCTGGCATCGGTCATGGCGACATCGCCCATATCGGCTACTCTGCTGTGCCCGCCAAGTTCGAGCGCCGCAAGGAACGGCTGGCCACCGGCGCCTTCGGCGAGGAATGGCTCGATAACGCAGAATGGGAATTGGGCCAGCAGGCGCTGGAACGGGTGCCGGGCGCTCTGCGCGAGCTGGGTTTCGATGCCCAATTCCATTGGGTTGATCATCATGGCGCCCATGCCGCCTCGGCCTATTATCCGGCGCCGTTCGACGAGGCCGCGGTCTTGTCCATCGATGGCACCGGTGAAGATGAGACGGCGGTGTATTTCCAGGGCAACGGACAGCGGCTGGCAAGGCTCGCCGGCATCCCCTATCCTTCATCGTTGGGCCTGCTCTGGGAGGTCGTGTCGCTGTATCTGGGTTTTGGCATCTACGATGCGGCCAAGATCATGGGCCTGGCCAGCTACGGCGACCCGAAGCGCTTTCTCGGCCAGATGCGGCGTATCTTCGAGCCGATGCCGGACGGTACCTTTGTCATCGACCACAACCTGGTGCGCTTCGGTCGTCTGGAATACTATCCGCCCAACGCCTACCTAGACGGCCTGGAGCAGCTCTTTGGCCTGCCCCGACGTCAACCTGCAGAGAGACTGACCCGCGACCAGGAAGACATCGCCGCGGCCTTGCAGACAGTGACCAACGAACTGGTGCTGCATATGGTCGAGCATTTGCACAAGACGACCGGTTCGGACAACCTCTGCCTGGCCGGCGGAGTGGCATTGAACTGCGTGACCAACAGTTTTGTGTTCGAGAACGGGCCATTCAAGCGGCTCTTTGTGCAGCCGACCTCGCATGATGCAGGCACGGCCATTGGCGCCGCCTATTGGATTCGGCACAATGTGCTCGGCGAGGCCGAGCGCGGCAGCATGGATCACGCCTACTGGGGACCGGCCTTTTCGGCCGGACATATCGAGCAGGCGCTGGCGGCTCGAGGCCTGCGCTATCGCCTCAGCGACCGGCTCGAACAAGAGGTCGCCAGCTTCATCAATGAGGACAAGATCGTCGCGTTCTTTCAAGGCCGGATGGAGACCGGCCCGCGGGCGCTGGGCAACCGCAGCCTGCTGGCCAACCCGACCCATCCGCAGATGCGCGACATCCTCAATGCCAAGGTCAAGCACCGCGAATACTTTCGCCCATTGGCCCCCAGTGTATTGGCCGAGGAGGCGGAGAGCTGGTTCGACATCGCCAAGCCTACCAGTGCCGGCGACTACATGCTGATGACCTATCCGGCGCGCGCCGGGAAGGCCGAGCGCATCCCGGCCGTGGTGCATGTGGACGGCTCCTGCCGCATCCAGGCGGTACGTCGGGAAACCAATCCCCGCTACCACCTTGTGATCAGCGAGTTTCAGAAACTGACCGGTGTGCCGGTGGTGCTGAATACCTCCTTCAACGACAGCGAGCCCATCGTCTGCACCCCAGAGGATGCCATCGCCACCTTTCTGAAGACCCAGATCGATGTGCTGGCCATTGGCGATTATCTTGTCTTCAAACAAGATGCAGAGATGCAACCAGAGCCAAACCCGGAGCAAAGCCTGCAACAGGTGCTCGCACGCAAGCGCTTCACCCGGATCAACGACTATGCCGTCGTCACCGACCGGCTCGACTATGAGGCCATCGATCAGGTCTTTCCCCTTTACCCCGAGCAGCAGTTTTTCCTTGATGAACTGGTGCTGGACAAGATTCGGGGTGCCGAGGCTTTGGAAATCGGACTCGGCTCCGGGGTATTGTCCATCGGTGTCGCCCGCGCGGGTGCCGCGCGGGTCACGGCTCTGGAGATCAACCCGCGAGCAAAGAATACCGCCGGCTTCAATATCGTGATGAATGGCCTGGAGGACCGCATCGCGATCCTCGACGGCGACGATGATGTGCTGCGCCCGGTTGCTGGGCGTACCTTCGACTACGTCTTCTCCAACCCTCCCTTTGAGCCCACGCCGCCGGATCAGGACTTTTTCTACCATTCCGCGGCCGGGCCGTTCGGGCTTGATTTTATCGACAAGATTTTTGCCGGTATCGACATGATCCTCGCCCCTGAAGGCCATCTGCAGATCGTCACTGCCGCCCCTGGCGATGATCGGGGTCCGTTCATGCTCGCAGACCTGGCGCGCAAGCATCTGCAGGGTAAAACCACCATCGTGGTCAGCAAGGCGAGCCTGAACTACTACGAGGCCCTCGACTGGCTGCCGGAGAAAGGCCTGTTCACATCGGCACAGACCGAGCACCTCAAGCACCTGGCCCGCGAGGCCGGCATCGAGCGCTCGTTCCTCTGCGTGCTGCATTACCAGAGGCAGGGCTCGGGGGTCGAGACGCTCTGGTCGGACAGAATCTATCCATCGCCGGAGGTTCCTCTGGGCTAGAGCTCCGCGCTGATCGCCCCAGGCCGCGGCGCTGTTCCGAGCTTTACTCTGGGCGCAGGCCAATAGGGATCGGACCAGCATTGGCACACACAGGTTATGAAACAAACGAACAATGACATGACAAACAAGCCTGCCGAGCGTCCCTGGGGTCGTGCGACCACCCTGGAGCAATTCATCGCTCTGCATGACTTGCTTTTTACACCGGGCAACTTCAGCCAGAGTGCCCCGTTTGAACCTAAAGCCAGTGATGTTTTCATCGCACCCTTTGCCAAGAGCGGAACGACCTGGCTACAGCATATTGCGCATGGCCTGCGCTCTCGGGGGGACATGGGTTTTGAGGAGATCGGTTTTGTTGTGCCCTGTCTCGACTTCCCCCATCCGATGGGGATTGATTTGAACGCGTCTCAACAATTCGAGCCACGCCTTTTTATGTCCCATGCCAACTGGTACGAGGTTCCCAAAGGCGGCCGTTACATTTGCGCCTTCCGCAACCCGAAGGATGTCATCGTTTCTTATTACAGATTCCTGGAAAACTGGTTTTTCGAGCCCGATGCGATCGACTTGAACGCCTTTGCCCAGGTCTTTGTACCGGCCGAAAGCAAATTGGACGACTGGTGGCTGCATACGATTTCATGGTGGGAGCAACGTGACAACCCAAGGGTGTTGCTTCTCACCTATGAGGATATGCTGCAGGATTTGGTCGGAACCGTGCGTAAAGTCGCTGCACTGATGGAGATTGCTCCCGCAGACGACGTATTGGACATCGTCGTGCGTCAATCATCCCGGGCGTTCATGCTGGCACATGCAGATCGGTTTGACGAGCGCGGCGTCCGCCGTCTGTCGGAAAAAGAGCTCGGCCTGCCCCCCAGCAGCGACGCCACCAAAGTCACTCCAGGGGCCGACAAGAATCGCTATCGGCTTTCCGATCAGGTCAATGCGGCGTTCGATGCGGTTTGGCGCAATCAAATCGAGCCAAGAACAGGGTTTTCCGATTACGATGATCTGTGCAAAGCAGTGCGCGCGCGACATGGCGCTGAATCAAGGTTGACAGGGTTTGCCGATGGTCGGTGAGCCTGTCAGTCTCAGCCAATCACGGATGCTTGGTAATAACGCAAGTTCGTTTGGCAGTGTCAATCGATCGGCATTTGCTTCAAAGCGGCAAATCGGTATCATGCGCCCTGTTGTCCGTCTCGGCGTTCGGTATCGTTCGTGCCAGGCGGATTACAACACTTGATTCCCAAGAACCTGCTTGCCAGCGACCACCCCAATATCATGCACCAACGCCCTCTCCCTCTCTCCGAAACAGTGTATCGGGAACCTTTTCGGCTGGACCGCAACCCTCGCCGAGTCGACCATCGCCAACCGCCGAGCAATGCCCTGGCCATGGGTCGGCAAAGCAGGAGCTACCGCGCATGCGCGGTCTGAAGGGCAAGCGGGCCATAGTAACCGGCGGTGCGCGCGGGATCGGGCGTGCTGCCGTGGAGCGTCTGCTCGAGGAGGGTGCGCGCGTTGCGGTCATCGACCAGGATGCCGATGCTTGCCGGGGTTTGCAGACTGCCCTTCCCGAGATCCTGACCATCTGCGCCGACGTCGCCGATAAAGACCAACTGGAGCAAGCCTTCACCGAGATCGCCGAGATCCTGAGCGGCCTGGATGTGCTATTCAATAATGCCGGTATCAGCGCACCGAGCCCATTTCTCGAGCTTTCGGTCACGCAGTGGCGGCGCACCATGGCGGTGGACCTTGATGGCGTTTTTCTTTGTGCCCAGGCCGCGGCACGGCGCATGGCTCAGGGAGTCATCATCAACATGGGCTCGGTCAGCGGCCTGCTTGGCATGCCGCGCTATGCCGACTATAACGCAGCCAAGGCAGGGGTCATCGAACTGACCCGCACGCTGGCGTTGGAACTGGCACCAGCGGTGCGCGTGGTCTGCATCAGTCCAGGTTATGTATTGACACCGATGCAGGAGGCCGAGTACACCGCTGATCGGATGGCTGCGCTGAACGCCCGCATACCGCTGCAGCGGCATGCCGACCCGGCCGAGATTGCCGCGCTGGTCGCCTTTCTCGCCTCGGATGAAGCACCCTTTATCACCGGTTCGAACCTCGTCATCGATGGTGGAGAATCGGCCGGTGGCACTGCCAGTCTATAACCATTAAGTCGGAGCCCCTTATGCAACCAGCGCAGCAGGCAGCATCTGTACCCGCCGCCACCGCCGAGTCCCTGTTCACGACCACCGTCGAGCGTGTGTCGCGGCTGGAGGCAGCCGAGTTCAGGACGCATTGGTTCGGGCCTCGTCGTCCGGTTCTGATCACCGACATGGCGACATACTGGCCAGCCTGCCGGCGTTGGTCATTCGACTTTTTTGCGGCGCTCGATCCAGGTCGCGCGGTGACCTTGGAGACAGGCAATGTGCTACAGGGCGAAACAGCCCTTGAATCGGCGTCCCTGGGCGAGTACTTGACCGAACTGTCGGATGCCCCGGCGAGCGAGTCGCTCCGCTCCAACGAGCGACCCCTACCGGCTCCCGGCGAAGCCGCCAAACGCTATCTGTCAATGTTCCGTGTTTTCGAGCAGTTCCCGCAGTTGCGCTCCGACGTTGATTTCTCTCTGCTAGAAGCGGCGACATTGCGCCAAGTCTATTTCGCCTGGCTGGGTCCAGCCGGAACCCTGACCGGCTACCACATTGACTGGGTGCACAACATTCTCGCCCAGATCAGCGGGCGCAAGCGCGTCTGGCTGGTGTCGCCGCAGGCATCGCGGGCCATGTATCCGAGCCGCAAGTACGACTATCGTTCAACGCTCAGCGAGATCGAGCCAAACACTTGGGACGCGGCAAAGCACCCGCTGTTTGCCAACGTACGCCCAGCCGAGCTGACGTTGGAGCCAGGTCAGATGCTGTTCATCCCGCGCGGCTGGTGGCATCGTGTTCAGTCGCTAACCCCATCGATCAGCATCAATGCGTTCGGGCACGATCTGTCTGGTTTGCTACTGTATCAGACCCGAGCCTCGCTGCTGGACCTGTTGCACCATGCCGGCCTGTATGGCCGCGGCAACTGTACCTGCCATCAAGCAACCAGCAGTCGGTATGGCTAGAGCCCACCCTGCCTAACCGGCTCATACACTAAATCGGCTGCACCAGAGCAACCGCGCCAAATTGGTCCCACCAGCTTTTCTCCACCAGCCCCAAACCGTCGGCAATTTTCCCTGAGGACCAGCCTTCATGGTGCCCGCCTACAAAAACACGAACATCGCCGCCGATGCGCCGCTGGACATCCTGTTCCTGAATCTGTCCAACTGGCCCGGCAACCCGGTCTATCCCTATGCCTTTGTGCAGGTCTCGGCGCTGGCGCGTCGCGCTGGCCTGTCGATTCGACGCTGGGATGGCCTGGGATTGCGCCGTGCGCAGCAGCTCGCCTGCATCACCGATCTGGTGCAGCAGCATCGACCGCGCGCAGTCGGCTTTACGGTGCGCCAGGCGGACTCTACCATCGCCGATGACTACATCGGGGCCAAAACATTGACTCTGCCTGGCTGGTTTCCGCTGGAGGACACCCATACCGCCATCAAGCGTGTGCGGAAAATCTCGACTGCCAAGATCCTGGTCGGTGGCTTCACCTTCAGCGTCAATCCAGTCTCGGCCGCCGAGTACCTGGAGCCAGACTTGGGTATCGTCGGCGAGCCGGACGATCTGATTGAACACTTCAACGAGGTCATGGCCGGCCGTACCGAGGGCATTGCGAACCTGCTCCATCGCCAGGATGGTCGCTGGCAGCAGAACCAGCGCCTGTACCATGGCCCGCTCGATGCATTGGAGTACACCCCTGAGATCGTTGACGAGATCGTCGCCTTTCACGGCGAGCGCGCGCTACGCGAGACGCATCTCGCACCGGTGCCGGGGCTGAATACAGCGGACGACACCGGACGCGCGATCGCGGTGGAGATTTCCCGCGGTTGCCCCTGCCAATGCGCCTTTTGCTGCGAACCCCTGGTCAAAGGTCGTACATTGCGACTGCGCGATCTTGACGTGGTCGAGGCCGAGGTCAAGAACCTGCTGCGCTTCGGTTTGCGCTATTTCTGGTTCGTCTGCTCCGAGCTGACTTTCACCAAGGAGCATGTCTTGGATCTGGCGGAGCGTCTGATTCGCATCAACCGGGATCTGGACCTGCCAATCTACTGGCGTGCCTATTTCCTGCCGGTCAAGTTCAACAAGGACGAGTTCCGCATCCTGTTACGCTCGGGCCTGATGTTGGAGCAGAATGGCCCATTTTCGGATCTTAGCAATGATACGCTGGCGCAGATGCACGAGCCCTATCGGGTCAAACACGCTTTGGCGCATATCCGCGATCTGATGGAATTGAACGAGGAGCCGGAATTTGCGCACCGTAAGATGGAGCGCTGGATCCTCTGGTCCTGGCTCGCAAACCCCTATGCGACCCGGCAATCGGTGCGTGAAACCCTCGCGACCTTCGCATCCCTTGGGCTGGATCTGCACTACGATGCCGCCGAAGGTTATCCGGCCTTGCGCGTTTACGAGGGATTGCGCAATCTTCCCGAGGACACCCCACAACGCACCGAGGTGGTCACCGGCGATCCTGATACGCCAAGGTCGATCATCCATCCCGCCTTTAGTTACAGTCGCGAGCTGTTGGAGCACTTCGCGGATGTGGATCGATTGCACGATTTTCTGTTCTATGCCCACGAGACGCTGCTGTCGCGCCACTATCGCGCCACGCGCGACTGGCTTGGTTGGAGCCTGCAACGCCCGGCAGCAGAGATCGCAGCATTGCTCGAACCGATCGCCCCGGAGCCGATCGCCAATCCGCCTTGGGTGGATCATCCCGAATTGAATGACTACCATCCTCGGCTGTGGTATGCACGGGCACATCGCTGTTGGGAACGAGCGAACCGGGATTGGATGTGCCTGCGCAATGCACTGGAAGCCCATGGCAGGGTGCAAGGCAATGCCATGCTCGCCGCACTGCTGCATCAGGGCTTTGCATGCCATCATGTTCGCTGGAACGGACCCTTTGCCGAGCTAGGATTACTGGATACAGACACGACGCTGCCCACGGCGTCGACCTATGACGCATTGACCCGATTGCTGCCGCGCTTTTCCGACGAGCACCTGCTATACCATCATGCAACCCACCAGCATGGCGAGCTGGCCGCGGTGCTGCTGCGTTACTATGTGTACGCTTTGAACCTGCGGCTGCGCCCAGAGCTGCGCTTTCTCGTGGAGACCGATCGATGAGCCAATCCAACGACTGGCAGGAGCAGGCCGATGCCTATCTCGCCTATTTTGAAGACAACCCCGATCGCATCTCCGCGACCAGGGTCTTTCCCCGGCTGGTCGAGCACTTTGGCGACCTGCATGGGCTGCGTGTGCTGGATTTCGGCTGCGGCCAGGGCCGCTTCGCCCGGATTCTGGCCGACGCCGGTGGCGAGGTGACCGCCTTCGATACGTCCGCGGCGGAGATTGCCAATGCCCGCGCTTTGGACCAAGGGCGGGGCATTCGCTATATCGACCGACAGCAGGAGTTGCTCGCGGCGGCCCCTTTCGACCGCATCCTCTGTTTTATGGTGCTGCTCTGCAATGATGCCGAAGGGGCCGATGCATTGCTGCGTATGCTGTTTGCATCAGCGGCCCCCGGCGCGTTGCTGGGCCTCGCCAACACCGATACTACAACCCTGGGTCGGCAGTTTCCGGACTTTCATTCGACGCCGCCGGCACATCCGAACCGCGGTGCTGCCTATCTGAGCTATATCCCGACCAGCGCGGGTGTCATGCAGGTTACCGACCATTATTTCAGCCCCGATCATCTGCGCCAGATGCTCGCTGATGCCGGTTTCGAACTGCGTGCCGAAGAGCGGGTGGCCGAACCCTTTATCTTGCACATTGCGGCACGATCGCAGTATTAATCCTGTAAAGCAAGTCTGTTCACTCGCTGCGCACTCTTCTGCATCAAGCACGCACTTGCTGTAGAAGATGGCCAACTGGTGCAAGTCCAGCCCTGGTTCTTTGGAGCGGGGTCAGTAGCTGCTTGACCCGCTCCGGCGAACATCCAGCGTTGCGCAATGAAATCCACCGATGAAGGGGTAATAGTCCTCAAACGCGCAGGGGATGGGTTTGAAGCCCCACTCCTTCAGTGCCCGGATCAGGGGCTCCTGGCGTTCTTCGACAATGATGCGTCCTTCCCCCAGTACCAGGGTATTGATGCTGATCCAGTCGCTCATCAGGCGTGGCCGGGTTTTGTAGGGCACGGGCTCGGGCGCGATCATCAAGTCCCAGTCGCGAAAGATCTCGGGCAATTTACTGACATCGGTAAATTCGGCATTCACCAGCAGCTTACCGGAATCCAGCAATGCCAAGGTGGTATCGATATGTGCCAGCTTGGGGTCCAGGCTTTCGATCAGATGCACCCGGTAGTCGGACCCCAGGCAGAGAAAACAGAGAAAACAGGGACAGACCACGTTTTTCTGCTAGACTTGGTTCGGCGCTATGTTGCTATTGTCTTTGAGATCCTGTTATCCATGCCTAGACGCGCACGGATCATCGCCGCCGGCTGCCCAATGCATGTGATCCTGCGCGGGATCGACCGGGCTGCGGTGTTTTTCGAGGATGATGATCGCCAGTTTTTTCTGGATCATCTGGCCGCGGTTGCTGCGGAGGAATCGGTTGCTGTGCACGCGTATGTGCTGATGACCAACCACCTTCATCTGCTGATGACCGCCGCACGCGATGATGGCGTGTCGGCGGTGATGAAGCGCGTTGGGCAGCGGGATGTCCAGCACGTCAACCGGACCTATCGTCGCACGGGCGGCTTGTTCGAGGGCCGGTTCCGCTCATTGCTGATTGAGACCGACACCTATCTGCTGGCCTGCCAGCGCTACATCGAGCTCAATCCGGTTCGTGCCTCAATGGTCAGTGTGCCTGGTGATTATCGCTGGTCGAGCCATCGGGCCAATGCGCTTGGCCGCCAGGATTCCGTGGTCACACCGCACCCGCTGTACCAAGGCTTGGCAGACTCTGATCAGGCTCGTTTTGCTGCGTATCGCAGGTTGTTCGAGGGTATGCTCAGCGCCGAGTTGCTTCAACGTTTCCGCGAGTGCACCAACGGCGGCTTCGTGCTCGGCAGCCCAAAGTTCGAGTGGCAGATCGCCGCTATGCTCGGTAGACGAATCTGGAAGGGAGCACCGGGACGGCCGCTAAAGGAAATCGATGCGGATGCGCAAGGTGAGCTTGCATTGTAGAAAACGTGGTCTGTCCCCTTTTTCCTTTTTCCCCTTGTCCCCTTTTTCCCCTTTTTCCCGCGTTCTCCTACAAGCCGACGACAGTGACGGCCAACGTAGGAGCCCGCTTGCGGGCGGTTAAAGCAGCGGATTATCTGGGGATGCCTCAGGGTTCGAGTCCGGTTCTACATCGCTGCCGAGCTACATCGGCTTGCGCCTGTCCTCGGGCTGGAACTTGGCCTGCGGGAGGGGTGATGGGCTTGGAAAGATCATGCGAAATACTTGGACCACTCGCTACATAGCTTCCGAAAAGACCTGCTCAAACGGAAGGCTTGTTCGACGTCCATCCTGGCAGAAAACGCGGGCTGATCGGTCGTTTCGCGGTACTTTCCGCCGGCCATTCGTTCACCTAACCATCCCTTTGCATCACGCGGGCGCTCCGGTTCGAAGTTTGGCGGACTTTCGAACGCGAATCCGCGATGGCCGTTCAGTGACTCTGCGGCAGCGAGAAACCAAGCTTCGTACTCGCGATTGGCCAACACGACGGATACAGAACTGTGAGGCACGCTTCCTCGAGCCCGCTCCAGGATCTCCGGACCCAGCTCGGCCGGGCAGTCGTCGTCCGCGTCCAACAGCACCAATATCCAACCGTTGTCACCAGATTTGGCGGCTGCCAACAAGAGAAAGCGACGAAACTCCTCGTCGCGCTTCAAAAACCGATCTCGTCTCACGCGAATCGGTTGCGGGATGCTGATGTGAGCGTCTGGCGAAAGCCACGCAGATAACCGGCGCAGCAACACTGGCAAAGCGGCGACTTCCCCATCGCCTTCGACGATCGAGACAACAACCTTCATGACCCCAGCTCTCCGAATAGATCGGGCTGACGCTGATCTTCCGCTGCGAGAACCTCCGGATCCGGTGCCAGCTGGTTGAGCCGCAAGAGCTCGCCGGCGGTGAAGAGCTGATCCCTCAAGGCGGTCCGCGATGCCTCGTCCAGCGGAGCAATCCGAGTCTCGCCGGCGATAGACACGACGGCCAGCAAGGCGTCGACCGGCAAACTCGGGTCATCCAGCAAGTCCGGACTGTGGCTGGTAACAATGACCTGGGTCTTCTCGGATGCACGTTGAAGGGCTTCCCGCAACGCGGCAGAGGCAGCCGGATGGAGCGCGGTTTCGGGCTCCTCGATACCAATAACGGTTGGGGAGTAATCTCGATTACCTTGAAACAAGGCGGTCAGCACACCCAGCGCGCGCAGCGTTCCGTCCGACATGTTCTGGGCGAGAAAACGCCAAGGGTGCTTGGCGCCGGCCATGTCTTGACGAAACTCCAGGGTCTCCATTGGGCCGACAGGCTCGCGCTCGACGCCGTGCACCATCGGCACCACGCTCTGGAGATACTCCCGTATGACATCCATTGCTTCCGGTGCCGTGCGCTCCAGGTGACCGATCACGCTGGCGATGTTCTCCCCTGCAGGTTTCAACAGGCGTCCATCCTGGGGCTTTTGCAGCTCCCGGATGAGCTTGGGGTTCATGTTGTAAAACCCCATGGCTGTGAAGGCATCGAACACAGGACGAAATGCAGAGAGACCCGAGGCGCTGACCAGCGCCAAGCGATCCGATGTCACGGACGGAAAGGTTGGCTCGCTTGTCGCCTCGAGCTGCCCACGCATTAGTCGGAAGTACGGTCCCTTACCGATCCCGTCGAGCACGCACTCTTCGGTCTGCACCTCATAACCGCCGCCGGACAAAGCTCCGACGTTGAACGAATAGTGGCCTGATCGGCCGTTGCGCAGGCGGAACTCCAGGCGCATCCCGAAGTGTGTCGGATGACCGGATGATCGTCGGCGAACCTCGGATAATCCGCCCCTTTCGTTCAAAGCGTTGTCGAGCGATCCTGACAAGGCGTCGCGCACAAAGTGCAGCGCATCCACGAAATTGCTCTTGCCCGAGCCGTTGGCTCCGACCAGGTAGGTCAAAGGTCCCAAGCGGGCATCGCAAGTGGCGATACTCTTGTAATTGCGCAGCACTACGCGGGTCAGGAAGCCGGTCGCGGTCACGTTAGGAGGCTCTGAATACGCCATCGTTTTCGAGTTCATTCCCGGGTAGCACCTAAGCATAGGCGATTCAACCACATTACAGGCTGTACGATGGCCAAGGTACCATCGGAGCGAGGCTTCGGGCAAGGGCGCAAAGACGTTCGTCGGGGCGGAAATCGTTGGGGGAAGGCGCGAACGGCGGCCTGACAGCGTCCGCGAACCTGCCGCAACGGCGCGCCCGGTGCCCTGAGCGGCGCCCTGAGATATCGAGAGGTTCGCATGAGCAAACGATGCCTCTGAGGGGGCATAGCCAGCACGCTCGAAAGAGTGTTTCTAGCCCGACTTCGACTGTTCGACCCGGAATTTCTTGATTCTGGGCCTCATGAGACGCTCAACGCGTTGTTTTTATTGGCGGGCGAGTGCCGAAACCCGCTGTAGTGCCGACCTTACCCGTTGCACTAAGCGTCTCGAACCGCGAAACTGGCGGAAAAAGAGCACCGCAGCAACGATCCTGGCGAGTTGGCGAGACGACCTGTAGTGCCGACCATTCGGGTCCGGAGACGACGGATCAATAGATTACGCTGCAATTTCGGCTGAATAGGCGAAGACGGGCTAGTGCAGCGGTGCGGATGTCCCGCGACCCTTTCCTGCTCTATCGGCAAGGCCCTATACCTTGCTTCCGATCTGCCGGCATCGCGGCCTGTTCGCCCGCAAGCGGGCTCCTACGTCGGCCGTAGCCGTTAGCTTGTAGGAGCCCGCTTGCGGGCGATGTGCCGGCTACCCGGCAAGGATCGAGCTTCGCGCTTAGTGGCATGTTTTATTGTGTTAGTTCAGCGGCGCGGATGTCCCGTTACCCTTTCCTGCTCTATCGGCAAGGCCGTATACCTTGCTTCCGATCTGCCGGCTACCCGACAAAGATCGAGCTTCGCGCTTAGTGGCATATTTTATTGGGTTAGTGCAGCGGTGCGGATGTCCCGTTACCCTCTCCTGCTCTATCGGCAAGGCCGTATACCTTGCTTCCGATCTGCCGGCATCGCGGCCTGTTCGCCCGCAAGCGGGCTCCTACGTCGGCCGTACCCGTTAGCTTGTAGGAGCCCGCTTGCGGGCGATGTGCCGGCTACACGGCAAGGATCGAGCTTCGCGCTTAGTGGCATGTTTTATTGTGTTAGTTCAGCGGTGCGGATGTCCCGTTACCCTTTCCCCGTTACCCTTTCCTGCTCTATCGGCAAGGCCCTGTACCTTGCGTCCGATCTGCCGGCATCGCGGCCTGTTCGCCCGCAAGCGGGCTCCTACGTCGGCCGTAGCCGTTAGCTTGTAGGAGCCCGCTTGCGGGCGATGTGCCGGCTACCCGACAAAGATCGAGCTTCGCGCTTAGTGGCATATTTTATTGGGTTAGTGCAGCGGTGCGGATGTCCCGTTACCCTTTCCTGCTCTATCGGCAAGGCCCTGTACCTTGCTTCCGATCTGCCGGCATCGCGGTTTGTTCGCCCGCAAGCGGGCTCCTACGTCGGCCGTAGCCGTTAGCTTGTAGGAGCCCGCTTGCGGGCGATGTGCCGGCTACACGGCAAGGATCGAGCTGCGCGCTTAGTGGCATGTTTTATTGTGTTAGTTCAGCGGTGCGGATGTCCCGTTACCCTTTCCTGCTCTATCGGCAAGGCCCTGTACCTTGCGTCCGATCTGCCGGCATCGCGGCCTGTTCGCCCGCAAGCGGGCTCCTACGTCGGCCGTAGCCGTTAGCTTGTAGGAGCCCGCTTGCGGGCGATGTGCCGGCTACCCGACAAAGATTGTTAGGTGACAATTAACTTGGCCGGTCGACGACAACTAACTTGGCCGATTTTAGAGGCTAAGGTAGCTGGCATTTTCGCAACCAAACGGCGCGTGAATGTCAGGCAAGCGGATCACCATTGAGCAGGTCAAGTTCTACATGAGCAACAGAAAGCAAAGTCGCACGCAGGCGCAGGCGAGTGCCAAGACGGGCGTATCCGAGCGCAGTGCACGGCGGATCGAACACGGGGAGGTTGGCGTATTACAGCGCAAGGAGCGGCACTGGCGAACGCGCGCGGACCCGTTTGCAGGGGTCTGGGAGGAGGAGATCGTCAGTCGTCTGGAGCGCCAGCCGCGCCTGGATGCGACGACCCTGTTTGAAGACTTGCAGGAACGCCATCCGGGAGAGTACGGCAACGGCAAGAAGCGCACCTTCCAGCGTCGGGTGAAGGCGTGGAAGGCGCTGCACGGAGCGGACAAGGAGGTGATGTTCCGCCAGGTGCAGGAACCAGGTCGGCAGGGGTTATGGGATTTCACCGAACTCAAAGGGCTGGTCGTGACGATCGCTGGCGAGGAGCTGGACCACCGGCTGTACCACTTTCGCCTCGCCTACAGCGGCTGGAGCCACGTCAAGGTCGTGCTTGGAGGGGAATCCTACAGTGCGCTGGCCGAAGGGCTACAGGAGGCGCTGTGGCGGCTTGGTGGGGCACCGTTGGAGCACCGCACCGACAGCCTCTCGGCGGCCTACAAGAACCTCAGCAGCGAAGCACAAGCGGACCTCACCGAGCGCTACACGCAGCTCTGCGCGCATTACGGCATGACGGCCACGCGCAACAACCGTGGCGTCAGTCACGAGAACGGCGCCGTGGAATCGCCGCACGGGCACATCAAGCGGCGCATTGGGCAGGCGTTGTTGCTGCGTGACTCGGCCGATTTCGCCAGCTTGCAGGACTACCGAGAGTGGCTCGACGCGCTGCTGGTGCGTTTCAACCGGCGTTGCAGCGAGGCGCTCGCCATTGAGCGCGCGCAGCTGCAAGCCCTACCACGGCGGCGCACCGGCGACTACAGCGAGCAGGTGGTCGTGGTCACCACCTTCGCCACCATTGATGTCAAGCGCGTGCTCTACAGCGTGCCCGCACGCCTGGTCGGCGAGCGGCTACGCCTGCATCTCTTCGACGACCGCATCGAGGCGTACGTCGGCGCCACCTTGGCGCTCACGCTGCCGCGGGTGTACAGCGTCAACCACGAGCGGGCACGGCGCATCGACTACCGCCACCTCATCGGCGTGCTGGCACGCAAGCCGCAGGCCTTTCGCTACTCGCAGCTGCGCGACGACCTGCTGCCCAACGCCACCTACCGCGCGATCTGGCAGCATCTGGACAGCCACCTAGAAGCACGCGCGGCATGCAAACGCATCGTCGGCATCCTCGCCCTGGCCGCGCGCGCCGACTGTGAGCAGGCGCTGGGCGCGTATCTGCTCGAGCGCATCGCCGCGGGTAGCGTGCCCACGCTGACGGCGCTGGAAAGCCGTTTCGACGCCCGCGACGCAGCCACACAGCAGGCTGAGCTGCGCGACCGGCCCAGTACCCAGCACGCGCTTGCGAGCTACGACCACCTGTTGCCCGCGCAGGGCCAATCCATGGAGCTGCACTGACATGGTCCAGACCGCCACATTAGCGCTGATGCTCAAGCAACTGAACCTCACCAGCATCGCCCGCCACTGGCAGACGCAGCTCGAGACAGCCGAGCGCAACGGCTGGGACGGCGCGCGCTACCTCAGTGCGCGATGCGAGCAAGAGCTGGCCGATCGTCACAGCCGACGCATTTCGCGTTACAGCAAGGAATCCCAGTTGCCCCCGGGCAAAAGCCTGGCCAGCTTCGATTTCGCCGAACTGCCAGAGGCGACCCGCGCGCAGATCCAGGCCCTGGCCGGCTCCAGCGACTGGACCCGCCAAGCGCGCAACCTGCTGCTGTTCGGTGCCAGCGGCGTCGGCAAGACCCACCTGGCCGCCGCCATCGGCCATGCGCTCACCGAGCGCAACGTGCGCGTGCGCTACGCCAACACCACCGCGTTGGTGCAGCAGTTGCAACTCGCCCGCGAGCAACTGCGCCTGGAAGACGCGTTGCACAAGCTCGACAAGTACCCGCTACTGATCTTGGACGATTTCGGCTACGTCAAGAAAAGCCAACAGGAAACACAGGTGCTGTTCGAACTCATCGCCCATCGCTACGAGCGCGCCAGCCTGATCATCACCTCCAACCAGGCGTTCGCCGACTGGGATCAGATCTTCCCCGACCAGATGATGACGGTGGCCGCCGTCGACCGCCTGGTCCATCACGCGAGCATCATCGAGATCGTCAGCGATAGCTACCGGCGCAAGCACGCCCTCGGCCAGCGCGGCAGCGAGCCAGCGAGCGCATATCCGGCGCCAGCGAACAGGTCGACGACAAGCAGCGCTGACAGCGCGCGGCGTAACGAACCGCGCGCGTCGGCCATCAACCCCGAGGCCGAGTAATCGTCGTCGCGAGCGCGCCCGCACGGCGCGCGACGACAACCCCACGGCGCGGCGCCGCGCCCCTGGCGGGTCCGAGCACGTCCAGTCGCCCTTCGGGCTCCTTCCCGTGCTCGGACCCGCCAGGGGCGCCCCAAACCACCCCACAACACAGGAGGCTCCCACCCCAAAGAACAGCGACAACTAACCGGCCAAGATAGTTGTCGCTGACCGGACAAGATAATTGACATCGGATAAAGATCGAGCTTCGCGCTTAGTGGCATGTTTTATTGGGTTAGTGCAGCGGTGCGGATGTCCCGTTACCCTTTCCTGCTCTATCGGCAAGGCCGTATACCTTGCTTCCGATCTGCCGGCATCGCGGCCTGTTCGCCCGCAAGCGGGCTCCTACGTCGGCCGTAGCCGTTAGCTTGTAGGAGCCCGCTTGCGGGCGATGTGCCGGCTACCCGACAAAGATCGAGCTTCGCGCTTAGTGGCATATTTTATTGGGTTAGTGCAGCGGTGCGGATGTCCCGTTACCCTTTCCTGCTCTATCGGCAAGGCCCTGTACCTTGCTTCCGATCTGCCGGCATCGCGGTTTGTTCGCCCGCAAGCGGGCTCCTACGTCGGCCGTAGCCGTTAGCTTGTAGGAGCCCGCTTGCGGGCGATGTGCCGGCTACACGGCAAAGATCGAGCTTCGCGCTTAGTGGCATATTTTATTGGGTTAGTGCAGCGGTGCGGATGTCCCGTTACCCTTTCCTGCTCTATCGGCAAGGCCGTATACCTTGCTTCCGATCTGCTGGCATCGCGGCCTGTTCGCCCGCAAGCGGGCTCCTACGTCGGCCGTAGCCGTTAGCTTGTAGGAGCCCGCTTGCGGGCGATGTGCCGGCTACACGGCAAAGATCGAGCTTCGCGCTTAGTGGCATATTTTATTGGGTTAGTGCAGCGGTGCGGATGTCCCGTTACCCTTACCCTTTCCTGCTCTATCGGCAAGGCCCTGTACCTTGCGTCCGACCTGCCGGCATCGCGGCCTGTTCGCCCGCAAGCGGGCTCCTACGTCGGCCGTAGCCGTTAGCTTGTAGGAGCCCGCTTGCGGGCGATGTGCCGGCTACCCGACAAAGATCGAGCTTCGCGCTTAGTGGCATGTTTTATCGTGCTAGTGCAGCGGTGCGGATGTCCCGTTACCCTTTCCTGCTCTATCGGCAAGGCCCTGTACCTTGCGTCCGATCTGCCGGCATCGCGGTTTGTTCGCCCGCAAGCGGGCTCCTACGTCGGCCGTAGCCGTTAGCTTGTAGATAGGCTGTCGAAATCTCAAGACAACGACAAACAGCAGAAACGGTAGCGGGACATTCGCACCGCTGCACTAGGCAATTGCCCAAAGGCAAGCGCAGGGTACAGCCCGATGGCATGGTCGCAATGCCGAGTCGGCGGGGGAGGCGAATACCAAGTTCAAGAAAGTTCAAGAGGATGGAGCGATACGCGGAGACGAGTGGGGCGATTTCGAGTTTGATCCCGATTTGGATGGAGGCATAACAGGTATCCTGGTAAGCGCCACGACCAAGCCTTGGCAATATGGCCACCGACACCGGCGCGATGAGTGTGCCGTTTCGAGCCATGGACAATTTCATTCCATTTTGCTGATGCGGTCGCGTGCTCGCCTGCCGCGCATCTTCTCCGCGGATTCGAGTCACTCTGGTTTGTCTTCTCGTCCGGCATCGACGTTGCGGCAACCCCTCATACAGCGACTATGGGCGGGTTGCCGCTTCGCGCAGGCGAACGAAAATCCGGCGCCAGTTGGTCTGTTTCTCTCCGATAATCGCCTGAGCTGCTTGACTTTCAAGAACAATGAAGCATGACGCATGGAAAGGTGCTGCAACGGCCTATGACTAAATATAAAGACAGAATGTCTCCATTCGATCAGCCAAGGAATGCGTCATGAATCCACCTCCACCGTGGCCTGGCGGAGCATCTCCCCTGATGCATATCGAAATCCCGGTCGCAGCGCTCGCCGAACATAAAAACCCTGACCGACGGCTTCCATCATGTCGCGGCGAACGGCATCGCCTGGTTGCGGCAGGTAAAGCTCTAACTCCTGTTGGTCTGGAAGTTGTGCCAACAACCGATGTACTGCGCCTCGATCGAGCTGCCCGGCGATTTGATAGGCGACATCGATGACGCGTAAGGTGGTCGCCAACTGGTCGTTCTGTTCTTGGGCGAGGAATTCACGCAAATCGTCGGGATCATAGGATACCCAGCCGCCCCGTTGGTAGAGATGAACAACAATGGCATGCGGAAACGGAAGCAGCGGCACTTGAGCTTCTCCAAAGGCGGCAAGCTGCTGTCTGAAAAAGCGGCGGAGGGCGCGCTGTTCCAGTCCTTTGGCTGCGTGTACCCACCAAGCCCGGTCTGTCTTCCAACATGAGACCATTGTCCATGCGATTAACAGGACGCAAAGGAGGTTGAAAGCGATGACGCCGAGAGTCAAGGTGCTGGACCCGTCTTGTCCTGACGCGCCGCGTCATCACCGAGCGTCATCGAATCGGCATGTTCCGCTGTCTCAGAAGCAGGAGCTGGAGAGTGTTCTGCTCCAGGCTCTACCTGGTCATGGAGCCGAACCGCAAGCTTCCCGAGCTGCTGCTCGAAGCGCTGCAGATCGGCTTCAAGTTCATCCACGCGCCGCCCGGCGTCCGCGAGAGCCCGAACAAGCTCCTGCGTTCGATGGTTAGCCTCTGCCTCGGTTGTGCGCGGCTCATCCAGGACAAGCTCGACTTCATTGAGCCGGTGCGAAACCACAGAATAACTTTGCAGGCTCACGGCAAGCACCGCGAGCTGCACGACAAAAATCGCTAATAAGGCGATGCGAACGGTCCACATGACGCGGTTTTCACCTCAGTTGAGCGAGGAAACCATGCAGGCCTTCCTCACGATCTATAGAGCCGGAGTCCGCCAAGTCGTCGCCTCCGTAAATGCCGCCCGGAAACAGATGCGAAAGCTCGACGTCGCCGTTGCTTGGCTCGATCAACCGGTACCTGTAGGCGTCGATGGCCTCGACCTGAACCTGCTGGCGTCGGGCGCTGGAATTATACACTCGGGCAACCCCATAAGGCCTACGCCCGCTCGCACCTGCGGCAATCACCGCATAGCTGAGCGGATCCAGGGTAAATTCGTAGTGCCCCGGGATCTCTCCCTGCCGTGCCCAGATCGGCGACAAGCCTTTTGCACCTTCCGAGCGCAGGCCGATGTCGAATGACAGCCGCTGCACGCCGCCTTCCATATCCGAATGCACCACCGATCCCTTGGCAAAACGCAGCGCTCCACGCACCACGGAGAACTTATCAGCACCATCGCCGGCCTGAGGCAGCAGCTCTCCGATACGAAAGATGCGGTGCCTTGGGATGCCGCTATGGCGATTGATGGCATCCGCCAATCCGTGCAAACGGCTTGTGCGCCCCGATAGAATACAGAGATGGATTGGCTGGGCGCTGCTGATGGCTTCCGCATGCAGGCTCCCGAGCGCCATGAAGAGATCGCCGAACCCCTGGCGCCCGGGGATTCGAGCGGCCGGGGTATCTTGCGCCAGGCTGTCAAGCAGTTCCCTGGAGTCGATCTTGAAGTTCTGATCGAGCTTGTCACGGAACGATAAGCCCGCCTCCCGGAGCTGCTGCAGACGGAGCTTCCAGGGCTCTTGTTGAGGGTCCAAAACGGCTTGCCCATCGTTGGTCGACAGCTCCCTCTTGAGCACCTCGCAGATATCCAGCAGTATGCTGATGATCTGATTTTTGTTGTCGGCGGTCAGCTCGGAACTGGCTCGGCTTCGCAGCTCCAGGTTTGGAATCCGGCCCTGCGGTCCGAAAAGGTATGCGAGCAGGCGCACGACCATCAGGTGAGTTACTCGATCCCCGGCGCGCCCGATGCGATCGTACGCGCAAACCCGCGTTGCCGGCCGTGTATTCCCTGCATCCTCGACGAAATCGCATTCCACCAGCGAAATGTCGGTCGTGCCGCCGCCGAGATCGACGAACAGCGCTCGGAGCTTTTCCGTGTTCGGATCACCGAGGCGAAGGCAGCCGAGCACAGAACGACGACCTTCGGCATCCAGACCGCGGGACAGCTCGCTGAAAAAGTAGGCGGCGACCGCCTCGGGTTCCGATGCAACCAGCTCGACGGACGGCGGCTCCATGCCCAAATCTTGCAGCGCTTCCTCGACGGTCTGGCGTAACTTGGTGGCGAATAGCTCACGTTCTTGTTCCCTCCATAACAGCGGGAATGTGGCGTGAATGCGACGCACCAGGGGTAGCGACCCAGGATGATTTTCGCCCTCGGAGGGTCTCATCTCATACTCGAACAGGAGCTGCAGGAGCCGTCTCAGGGCGATACCAACACTGATGCTGATGGGCTCCCGGGGGCTTGAATCATCCATGCCTCGAAACGTGATGTAGCGTTCATGTTCGCGCTTCTCGTAGCAGCGGATGTATTTCTTGGGATTGGACACCCGCGTTATCGACGGAAAGGCGCGCTTTACATCCCGGCTGGCCCTGCCCATGGCGGCCCAAACGGGCTCGCCGCCGGAAAGGATCGAGATGTTCGTATCCAAATTCCCGAGCCCGCTTTCATCGAATGCAGAACCATCTGCGTCATCATCATGCAAGTTCATAGGTTCCGCGCCGAGCCATTCTTCGAGGGGCACGACTCGCTCGTCCTCGTCATCAAAAATGCTCTGCAATCCGATTGCGCATGATGTGTTGCCAAAGTCCAGCGCGGCATGATATTCGCGGACCGGAACAACGGAGGATGCCTCGCCCTGGCTGCCGCCTTCGCCCAGCACGACAACCTCACAAAGATCGAGGAGGAGGTTCCGAGATTTCAGTCGCAGCATTCGACGCCACCATTCCCGGCGGAGTCGTAAGGTGAGAACAAAACCGGAGTCACCCTGGGTTGGGCTCGCATCACTGGTGTCGATGCATACGTCGGTACGCAGGGTATCGCCTTCTCTGTAGGGGCGCACAAAGCACTGATGGTCGACTTGGTCCTCTCCAATGGGAAGCCAGCGCGTCATGTGCTTTGTGCCTGTCGGATGCTTGCCTTGGCCTGGTTTGGGTTTGGCGCTTTTGGTGCTCGTTGTTTTCGGATCACCGAGGATTTTGCGGTCATCGCGCAGACACCAATCGAGCAGCCCGGAGCGCTGGGTCGGGCGATGTTGAGCCAGATAGCGACGAAGCAGGTAATCGAGCGTGCCGATCTTGTTTGCGCCACTCATGACCTTGATACCCCGGAAGATCGCCAATCCTGTGTTTGGCACCACGTAGAGCTTCTGCATGCTTCTCAGCTTTCCTCCAGGATGCTGTCCGCGAGTTCGGCGGCACGCGCGCGCAGATGGGTCAGTCGCATGCGCAGCTGACGTACCGCTTGCGGGTCCATGGGCTGAGCCGAGTCGGTGGGGTCATCGGCAGGGCCGACGGAGATCGCGCCGCCACCGGCGAGCTGGTGCAGGATCTCGCCGGCTGCATAGCGCCGTGTCAGTATGGCCCAGTGACGACTCTCTGCGCGCGTGCTGCACCTCGGTGGCTCTGCCGGTCCTGCGACCTCTAAGTAGTCGCTCAGCGCGCTCTTGACCAAGGCATCGAGCGCGTCTGCCTTGAACAGCGTGTCGTCCTGAAGACGTGACGCGAGCAGTTCCACAAGAGCGCTCCTCAAAGACGCCCGCTCACCCGTCAAAAAATCGGAGAAGGGCCGTTCCATCTCCACATCGGGCATGCTGCCCGCAAGCTCGCTTTCTTCGAGCTTCAGCTTTGCAATCAGCTCCCGAAGTCGATGGGCAGGGCCGAGAAGCAGATAGCGACGCGGCATTCCGTTCTCATCGAATACCTCGTCAAGCAGATCGAGCGCTTGGTCGATGGATCGGCGCAGGCCTCCGCGGACAAGGTGTTTATCCAACTTCTGCTGGAATCCATAGCGCGCCAAGTGGCGCGCAATCATCCGCAACAGATGTCCGATACCGCCGTCCGCCGGATCTGCCAATGCCCGCAGGTTGGCGTCATGGTCGTCTCCGCCGCCGGGGTACAGAGCGGCAAGCTGGTCTCGCCAACTCGCGATCACGGGCTCGACCTCAGACCACCATTTGTTCCAGCGATTGCCACGCTCCGGCGACGACAGATTCCTGGATTGAGTAATGAACTCCAGCGATTGGATGAAGCATACACCGGCCGGCTCAACGTCCCAAGTGGCTCCCAGGCTGGACAGGATATTGCCTCGGACCAGCTTTTCGATTGGCTTGTCGGCTTGCGCAATGCTGCTATCCACGACCCTGTGGATGCCGGTCAGGGCGATGAAGAGCCGATTGTCGAGGCCGACGTTTTCGGCCCCGACTTCGTTGAACTCGGCCCACAGCTTGTTCAGTCTGGCCTCATCTCCTGTGCGGACAAACAGCACCAGAACATCCAAGGTGTCGTCTTCGAGCATATGGTGCAAGATCTCCGTGGGCTTGCGCTGGGCCATGACGCGCAGGATGTCATCGCGGTCTTTGTGGGCGGTCTCCAGGGTGGGCAGATCGATGACATGAAGACGGGACGCCAACTCGCGGTGCTCCCCCAGCAGGCGTTCGAAGTGCGCATGGCGACCTTTGATCTGTATCTTCTCAACGAGGAACCGCAGATCGCGAGCTCGAAAGCTCCCGATGTCGTCCAGTTCAATCCATTGGTCGTTATGCTGCTTGTGCGTGAGCTTGCGTGCCAATTCCCCGTCGAGCAGCGCCACGCCGCCGGGCGCGCAGAGCTTGACCGAGTCAACGTCGGAATCCTGTAAACGCCAGACGTTGTCGGCCTCTGTTTCGACTTGGATAGCGACGCCTTGGTGGGCTTGCTGCACCATTGGGCGCTCGACCAGCGCGCGCAGCTTGTTTGGGTCGTAAAAGTGGGCAAAGGCGACCGGCCCTTGAGTGCGCGATGGCTCGATGGATAGGGCGACGGCCATCGTCTCCTTGGTGTCCTTGGTCAGCCAAGGATCGCGGATTTCGGGGAAGACCTCCCCCAGAGCCGTGGTCTTGTAGGAACCGGACGCGCCATAGATCACCAGGTTGAAAAACGGCTCGACCGGTCGCCGCTGGATGCGATGACGCAGTCTTTGCAATGGCTCGAACAGGATTTTGACCTCCGCAAAGCGAGCGGACAACATCGCGAGATGGCGGTCGTGCAGCAGCGTACTCAGCGTTTCCAGGGTTTCTTTACGCAGTGTGCGGAGCCGCTCGAGTCCAGGATCGGAATTCAAAAGGTCCATAGCCATCGGCTTCAATTAGGTTCCAACGGGATTGCCATGGGAGTCGAACGGCTACTCGCGCTCGGCGCCTACGACATAGGTCAGCGCCATGCCTCGGCCGTTGTTGGGAAACGCAGTCATGCTTGGGATTGGAACGCCGGCATATGGGTAGGTTGCTGCAGGCGTTTGATGCAACCGGCCGAGTGGACGAGCGGAGTAAGGCTCGCCGCCAGGGGACGCTGCGGTGCCAATGCGTGACCCACGGTTGGATTGGCTGTTTGCGGCAGGTCGGCGCTCGTCGACGGACGCAAGACCAGGGTCAAACGGTGGCCGGTCGCCATCGAATGGCGTCTGGCTGACAGCGGCCGAGCTTTGGCTATGAGTCCCGGGGCCACCGATGAACAATGACCTCACCCGATCGAACTGGTGGCGCAGCCAGTCGACGGGCGTAACCTTGACTCCGATTTGCCGTGGGTCATCGAGCTGCGTAAAGCTCCCCGAGGTGTCGCTTGCCAGTTGCTCCAGAAACTTCGCATACTCAGGCTGTTTCTCGCGGAGTTTGCCGAATCCGTAGACATTGATTTTGGCTTTGGGTGCTTGGTTTCGTCGACGCACGAAATCCCGCAGTTGCGCGAGATTGGCCTGCCCGCGCGTCGGTAATCCATCCGTGTAGAGCTCGATGGTGACCTTGGTTGTTTGTGGCACGTTTGCAAGCTGATCGAATGCTTTGGATAACCCATCCTCCAGGTTGCTGTGCCTGCCAAGCTCGATCTTCTTGATCTTTTCGATAAGCGCCTGGCGCTCGTCCTGATCGAGCGTCTCGATCGTTGTGCGCTGCGCGTCCAGGGGCTTCGCAACATCATCGAATACAACGATGTTTGTCGTGTCGTCCTCCGGCATTGCCCGCAGGTTGGCAATCAGCATGCGCTGCGCAGCATCGATGAACTGCATGCCGAAGTCGCCCCAGTCGGCACCCATCGACTCGCTTGTGTCGAGAACGTACAGCGTATTCCGATCCTTTTCGTAGATCGGGTCGATGTCGCCTAGAAGCCTAGGAAACGTAAGGAGAAGCGCGATCAAGGCGAGCGCCATGGCAAGCGCGCCCGGTATCAATAACCCAGGCCGTTTGCTGCGACGGATGTCCATCGTCGTCAGCCAGTCCTGAAGCCCAGCGTAATTCATCTTTGTTGGCCGGCCGACGAGCAGCTGACCATGGGCCTTGGCGATGGATCGTATCGCTCGGTAATAGGAGTCACAGGCTTGCGACTCTTTCCGGCACGGCATTGGCTGGAGCTTGATGCGATGGCTTCGGCAGTCGGACGAGATGACCGCGGCGGTCGACTTGCGGGCCACGCAGAGATGGCCGCCCTCAGCCTCGGTGTCAGCATAAGCACGAATCAAGCCAAGTGCCGCGAGCGCGTCCGCGCGAAAGGCTTCACCGGTGTTTCCAACCCGCAGTCCGCGTGTTGCTGTAGGGGTGGGATCGGAGTCGATGGAGAAGAAGGTTCGGTATTGTCGCGGTAGCTGCATGGAACGGTCTCCGAATTGCGCCGCTGTGCAGCCTAACGCTCGGCGGTCGTGACATCCTTATGTCGCAAATGGTTGCTGATTCCGGATTGCTTGTAAAGCACTGTTCGGCGCTTGCGGATGAGGATGGGTAGAAAGATGCGGACCCAATCGATTGAGCTGATCCAACCAGTACCGCTCGCTGGCCGGCGCTTGTACAGAGTGCAGACGATGAGTCTCAGCCGCCAGGCGAACCGAAGACTGGTGGCACGATGAGGCGAAAGAATCATTCTATTCCAATCAGGTGTAAAGACGCTAGGGGCTGAGACTGCGAAAGTATTCAGGCCTTGTGCGCAGGATGCCGCGCTCAGAGAGCGAAGGGTACATTCCTGCTCGGGATCTGGATCGGGAATTCCGCGTCTACAAACGGATGCGGCCTCAAAATACTGTGCATCAGGAAGCGGCATGTTACGCAAGCGACAGAATCCCTTCGAGCAGCACGTCCGACACCAGGGCGATTGCCGGGGTGTTTGTAATAACGCAAATCATGCTTACTGTTGACCTTTAGGCTATAGATTTTCAAGTAGATCCGGCAACCGCCCGCAACCGATGCCCGATATTTCCGCACTTGCCGTCCTGCTGCTGGCCGCATTCATCCATGGCGCATTCGGTTTCGGCTTTCCAATGGTAGCCACACCTTTGCTGGCGCTGATGATGGATCTGCGAGCGGCGATTCTGATCATTCTGATTCCCTGTATCTGTATTAATGCGGTCAGCATTCTGGGTGAGAAGCATCGGCTTGAGGCTTTGCGGATATTTTGGCCGATTCCCGCCTTTTCTATTGTTGGCAGTCTGATCGGTACCCAGGTGCTCCTGTCGGTGAACAGCGAGCCGTTTCGTTTACTGCTGGCATTGGTGCTGGTGGCCTACCTATTAGTGGACCGATTGCACGGCGTCGAGCGCACGCGTAACCTGCCCAAGTGGGCGCTGGCCCTGCTTGGGCTGGGCCTGGGCTTGATGGCCGGCGTCATCAATATTTTTGCGCCGGTATTGATTGTCTTTGCGCTCTACACCCGCATGCGCCCGGAATTGATGGTGGCGGCTTTCAATCTCAGCTTTCTTACCAGCAAGACCGGCCAACTCATTGGCTTCACGCTGAATCAGGCGCTAGACGCCAGCCTGCTGATGCAGGCATTCTGGGCATTACCTTTGGTGCTGGGCGCTTTATTGGTCGGAATCGCCGTGCGCCGGCGCATCCAGCCGGAGAGCTACCGCAAGTTGCTGCGTTTCGGGCTCTGGTTCATGGCTGTGGCATTGATTTGGGATTCCCTGCGCAGCACCTGATTCGCCTCCGGGAACGATCGCACTGGAGAGATCGCCGGTCAGCCGAGGCAACCGACTACCCACCCTCGCGCGTCATTTGCTCCAGTCGTCCCTTGGCGAGACGGCCCTCGGTGGTTTCCGGAAAGCGTTTTGCGACCTCCGTTAAAATGCGCCTGGCCTGCTCCAAATCCTGCTGGTCGAAGTAGACATAGCCGAGTTTGAGCATTGCGCCGGGCAATTTCGGGCTGAGCGGATAATCGCTGATCAATCGGCTGAAGTGGTTGGTTGCCGCTGCATAATCTTTGGTCACATAGCCAATCTCGCCGAGCCAATAGAGGCCGTTGTCGGCGAACTGGCCGCTTGGGTATTGGGCCAGCATGGACGTGAACTCCTGTTTGGCTTGCGCGTAGTCGCGGTCTTTGAGTAAATCGAACGCGGCGCGATAGGCATCGCGTTCGCTGCCGACGGTGGTCTCCGGCGACGGTAACGCCAGCGTGCCGCCATTGCCGCTGCCGCTGCCCAATGCACCAAGACCCTGTTGCGGTGGCGGCGCCACAATTGGGGTTGATGCATCAATGGCGGCGGCATCGGCATCCTGATTGGCACCAGGTGCGTTACCGGAGGCGGCACTGGACGGGCTTGTGTCGGGCGCTGCGGCGTTCTCGCCATCGGCTGCTGCTGGTTCATCTGACCCAACCCTGAAGCCGGCAAAGCGACCGCGGTCCATTTGCTGTAGCCGATACTGTTGTAATTCCACCTGGCCACGCAGTTCCTGCATTTCTTGTTGCAGGCGCTGGACTTGCAGCAGCAAGTCAGACAGGCTTTGCTCGCTGAGCATGCGTTCCAGGCGATCGAGCCGGACCTCGGTGTTGGCGTCGCCGAGACCGCCGCCAGCAAGGCTGCCCGCGGTCTGGGCGCTCAGGGTCTGTGCGTACGATGGTTGCGCAAGCAGCAAAGGCGTGGCCGACATCAGCAGGACAGCGGCGAGGCGCGCGAGGGTGGGGGAGATACTTGGGTGCATGGCGTTATTCTCAGTAGACCAATTCGACGCGTCGATTCAGCGCCCAGGACTGTTGGTTGTGGCCGGGATCGGCCGGTTGTTCCTCGCCATAACCGAGGGTGGTCAGTTTGTCGGCGGGCACGCCCTCGGCGATCATGAAGCGTTTCACCGAGTCGGCGCGACTGTCGCTGAGCGCGAGATTATAGTCGCGGGTACCGCGTTCGTCGGTATGCCCCTCGAGGGTGACCGCAGCACCGGGCGTGCGATACAGATAGCCGGCATGGGCACGCAGCAGATTGATATATTGCGGTTGAATTTGCGCCGTATCGTAATCGAAGTACACCACCTTGCGGTAAAGTGGGCTGGATGGGTCGTCAAGCGGGGATATGGGCTGAGGCTCGAGCGGCTGCGTGCTGGTCGCAACGTCCCCAGACGGGGCGCTCATGGCTTCCAATGCGGCCGCGCTGGGCTCGTATACCGGCTCCGGTTGCGTGGTTGCGCAGCCGGCGGCGAGTGCCGCGACAAGCGTGGCGGTGAGCGAGAAGATGGGCGAACGCGGGCGCTGGATCACGGCTTTGCTCCTGGGATGCAATACGGAAATGGGGAACGGCGCAACAAAACATTTGATTTGGGCGGGCTGTGGATGGGTCGCAAGGCCGCTACCGATCGGTTCGTTATCATTGCAGCAGTGGCGACCAGGCGGGTTCGCGTACCTCGCCTGCGTCCTGCGACAACCGCTGGCTGGCGCCACCGCCGATTGGTTTGGCGGCGAGCACGCCGCGGCCATTGTTCTGCGTGGCGTAGATGACCATGCTACCATTCGGCGCGAAACCCGGAGATTCATCCAGCGAGCCTTTGCTCATAAAGCGTCGCGATCCGCCGCGAACGTCGGTCAGCACGATCTGAAAACCATTGCCTGCGCGCGTCACCATGATGAGCGAGCGGCCGTCCGGCGCATAGGATGCGGCAGCGTTGTAATCGCCCTCGAAGGTCAACCGCTCGGCGCTTCCGCCAGCGACCGATACGCGATAAATCTGTGGCTTGCCGCCACGGTCGGAGGTGAACAATAAATGACTGCCGTCGGGCGCCCAGGCGGGCTCGGTATCGATGGCATAATGATCCGTGAGCTGAGCCAATTGACGCGTGCCGAGATCCAGCACGTAGATATCCGAGTTGCCGCCCTTGGACAAGGTCATGGCTAGCTTACCGCCATCCGGCGAGAATGCCGGCGAGCCGTTAATGCCGTCGTAGCTGGCAATACGCTCGCGCCGGCCGCTGGCTAGATCCTGTATGAAAATTGCAGACTTGCGGTTCTCAAACGACACGTAAGCCAATTTCCGACCGTCCGGAGACCAGGCCGGCGACATGATCGGGAAAGCGGAATCGACGATGGTCTGCGGGTTATACCCATCGGAGTCGGAAACGCGTAAGCTCACGCGTGATTTCCGCCCGCGCCCGGACGAGGTGACATAGGCGATGCGGGTTGCGAAGATGCCGGGTTCGCCGATCAACTGCTGATAAACGGCATCGGCGATGCGATGCGCCGCATGACGCAGGCCCTTTTCCGTGGAGGGCAATGAGTTCGACAGCAGTTTCTTGCCGCCGAAGGCGTCGAATAACTGGTAACGGATGCGATAACCGCCGCCGGCATGCTTGGCGATCTCGCCCACCAGCAGGTTGTTCACCGAGAGCAATTGCCATTCGCGAAAGTCGATGTCCTCCTGGCGGTGTGGAGTGACCAACATTTCGCGCCGCGATAGGGGCGCGAAGCGGCCGCTGCGGGCCAGATCGGCAGCGATCACGGCGGCGACATCGACACTGGGCTTGGCATTGTCCAGATTGCCGAATGGTACGACGGCGATGGGCTGGGCGCCTTCCACGCCACCGGTGATCTCGATGGTGAGTTTGGCCTCGGAGTGTGGGCTGAACAGGGCCGCGCCGAACAGGACGATGATGAATAGGACGTTGATCTGGTTGTGCGGTTTCATGACAGCGGCCCTTCAGGGTCGGAATTTGAAATTGAAATCCCGGAATAGCTCGAATTCTCTGCCGTCCGGAACCGGCAGTGGCGATGCCTGGTTGACCGCAACCACCACGGATTGATCGAAGGCTGCGTTGCCACTGCTCTCAATGATGCGCACGCTCCCCTGCACCACCGCGCCGCCCGGTTGCAGACGCAGATTCACGGTGGTCTGCAAATCAGCGCGCGACACGGATGGTCGCACCCAAAATTGTTTTACGCGGCTTGTAATGGCGGGCACCCATTTGCTCGCAATCTGTGCCCGTGCGGCGGCCGTTTGTTGCCCGGGGATGGTTTCCGCGGCATGTCGTTGTGCTTCCAGTTCTGCCTGCAGAGCCGCGTCCAGCGCGCGCTCGCGGGCCTCTGCCTGGCGGCGTTCTTCGGCCATCCGACGTTGTTGCTCGGCCTGGCGTCGTCGTGCCAGCTGCGCGTCACGGCGCGCCTGTTCCTCGGCAGCTCTGCGCTCGGCTTCTTGCGCCGCGCGGCGGGCAATGGCTTCGGCCTCGAGGCGATCCTGTTCCTCGCGCTCCTGACGCTGAGCCTCGGCAGCTTGCCGGCGACGCTCTTCCCGGTCTTTGCGCCGACGTGCTTCTTCGGCAGCCCGACGTTCGGCCAGTTCAGCGATGTCGCGACGAATCTTATCCTCCGCCTCGCGGCGCGCCTGTTCGGCCTGGTATCTGGCCTCCTGTTCGGCCTGGCGCTGAGCCTCCAGCTCGGCCTGGCGCTGGGCCTCCAGCTCGGCCTGGCGCTGGGCTTCCAGCTCGGCCTGGCGCTGGGCCTCCAGCTCGGCCTGGCGCTGAGCGTCTAGCTCGGCTTGGCGTTGGGCCTCCAGCTCGGCTTGGCGTATTGCATGCAGGCGCGCGTGTTCGGCCATTTGCTGTTCAGTGATCAACGCTGCTGCCGCTTCAGCGTCGGCTTGTTCGGATTCCGGCTCGGATCTCGGCTCGGGTACGGGGACCGGGCGCAGCTCTGGCTCTGGCTCTGGCCGCAGCGCTGCCGCGGCTCGCAACGCCTCGACCCGGCGCTCGATCTCCGGCGACGCGTTCATCTGCGCTTGGATCATATTTTCAAATCCGCCGACGTTCTGATTGCGTACTAGCCAGTCGACACCAGTCAGCATCAGCACCAACAAAGCCAGATGCAACAGTACCGACCACAAATAGGCCCTGGGATAGCGCTTGAAAATCTGCCACATGGCTGCCCTGTCAGCGCCGCCCAGCCGTGGGCGGACGTGTCACCAGCCCAACGCTCGCGGCACCGGCGGCCTGCGCCGCGACCATTGCATCCACTACCAGCCCATAGTCCACCGAGGCGTCGGCGCGCATCATCACCGGGGTTGCCGGGGCGTTATACAAGACATCGCGCAGCCGCTCGTAGAGCAGCTGTTGATCTACTGGTAACAGATCGGCATTGCCCAGATCGACATAGGTGTCGCCGAACTGATCGATGTGAATGACCACCGGTGGCGAACCTTCCCCCGGCTGCGGCTGGGCTTCGGCCTGAGGCAGATTCACCTTGACGCCTTGGGTGATCAGGGGTGCGGTGACCATGAAGATCACCAACAGCACGAGCATAACGTCAATATAGGGCACCACGTTGATCTCCGACATCGGTTTGCGACGATTGCGACGTTCTTTTTTTTTCATCTTGTCGGTTGTTGCATATTGCCGGACTGTTCTGCGTACAGATCATGATCAAGGCGCCGCATCGTGCATCGTGCGATTCGCATTCCGCTGCCCACTCAGGCCGCAACGGCCGCGCCGCGCCGACCCTGGCGTTGCAACAGGGTGGAGAATTCTTCCATGAACTCCTCATAGCGGTTGTTCAGTCGCTCGATCAGATTGGAGTATCGGTTGTAGGCGATTACCGCAGGAATTGCTGCGAACAGGCCAATCGCGGTGGCCACCAAGGCCTCGGAAATACCAGGCGCCACCAACGCCAATGTCGCTTGCTGCACATTGCCCAACGCATGGAACGCATGCATGATGCCCCAAACCGTTCCAAATAGGCCGATGTATGGACTGGTCGAGCCCACGGTTGCCAGAAAGGCCAGGTTGGATTCCAGACGGTCCATCTCGCGGCTCAGCGCAACGCGCATGGAACGCTCCGCGCCTTGGATCACGGCCATGGTATCGTCGGGCTCAATTTTGCGTAGCCGCACGTATTCTTTGAAGCCGCCACGGAAGATCGCGGCCAGCCCGGTCAACGCCTTTTCATCTTGACCAAGCTCGCGATAGAGAGCGCTCAGGTCGCCACCGGACCAAAACTTGCTCTCGAAGTCGTCGGCGGCGTTGCGCGCCCTTGTGATCACCCGTGAGCGGTCGAAGATGGCAGCCCAGGAAAGCACCGAAGCAAGTACCAGTATCAGCAACACCAGTTGCACAACCAGGCTGGCGTTCAGCACCAGATCCAGCAGCGAAAGCTCAGAGCCCATGGACAATCTCCGAATCGATGGCCGTTAGGATGGCCCGTGGAATGCGTGCCGGGCGCAGGCGCAGGCGATCGACACAGGCAACCTTGACCTCGGCATTGCAGCAGACCGCCTCATCCCTGCCTTGCAGGATGGTCTGGGCAAAATCGAAGCTGGCACGGCTGGGCCCGATTAATGAGCTGAGGATCACAAGCTGATCGTTGAAACGTGCGGGCTGAAGGAACTCGATCTCCAAGTGACGCACGATAAACCCAATGCCCAGTTCGTCGCGCAAGCGGTCTTGCTCGAAACCCAAGGCTCGCAACCACTCGGTCCGGGCGCGCTCCATGAACTTCAGATAGTTTGCGTAATACACCACGCCAAGTGCGTCGGTATCTTCGTAATACACGCGCACCGGCCAGCGGAACCTTGCCGATGGGGCTGGCTCCCGACTCATATTGGAAGTCTCAATGAAATAAAATCGCCCATCATAACGGAAATACAGAATTCCATGCACTGACTTAATCGCTACAAATGCAAATGCGCTGCTGGACAACCCCGAAAACAGCAGGATGGCCAACACGGAGCGTTAGCGATTGTTTGCGGTCAGGTTCGAGAGGGCGAAGCCCCGGCGCGGATGGATGGAGTGATACTGAATGCCAACCGGGGCAAAATTCGTCGAATTATTGCTTTATCTGCCAATCGCATTTCACGCCGACCAGCACCCGCTCCATGTTTTGCAGATTGCCAATGATTTGAACAGCCGGCGGCGGCAGTCGCTTGATCAATGTCGGGGTGGCGACGATCGCATCTTCGTAAGCTTCCTCCGGGTGATCGAAGATGTTCAGTACATCGAGCGTGTAATCGTCACCATGGGTCTGCTTCAGCAGCGTCCGAAGCCGATCGATCTGGGCAGCCGCCGTGGGCGTGTTGCCGCTGATATAGAGGCGTAAGTGGTTCACTGAGGCACCTGATTTTAGGATGTGCGGTCGGGGTCGGAAATAACGGCTGCGGTGGAACCCAGAATACCCCGGGTGATATCGATGATCTGTCGCCGCTCCAGCGGTTTGCTGAGCAGCTCGAACTGCAGGCCAGCGTGACGGGCAGAGACCAGATCAGCGAGGAACTCTCGGTGAAAGGCAGTCACGATGTAGACGAGTTGATCCGGTTTGACAGCGCGGATACGGCGCAGAGTTTCGACGCCATCGATGCCTGGCATGCGTAAATCGAGATAAACCAGGTCGTAGTCGGCCTGCTGGATCTTCTCCACACCCTGATCGCCGCAGGTTGCCTGGTCCAGGTCATAGGGTTGGCTACGCAACGCGAGCGCGAAGGCGTTGCGCACGGATTCGTCGTCGTCGATCAATAATATACGTTTGTTCATACTTCCGGCGATTTGATCGGGATCTTTATAATCATCGTCGTACCGCGACCCTCGCGCGATAGAACCTCGATATGACCTTGTACAGCGGTCACTAGTGACCAGCTGGTGGATAGCCCGAGACCGGTACCTTTGCCGGTGGGCTTGGTGGTATAGAACGGATCGAAAATGCGATCGCGCTGTTGTGGGTCGATACCCGGACCGTTGTCTGCCACATGCAGTTCGAAATTCTCCGCGCTTTCCAGTGTGCTGATGTGAATCTTTTTTACCACACTGTCGGCCAGCGCGTCCAGCGCGTTGCTGAGCAGATTAATCAGCACTTGTTCGAAAGGTTCCGGCTGCAAGCTGTCCAGGCACAGGCTGGGGGTGAAACTGGTGGTGACTTCCACGTTTTCCTTTTGAATCCGATAATCGAGCAGGCGTAACACGCGCTCGATCACCGGCACCGGGTCCCACCCAACGCGATCTTGGCGACCGTTCGGACTGCTGTGGGAGAAGGCCAGCAGATTCTGCACGATATTGATACAGCGCCGGGTTGCATGCTCGGTATCGCTGAGCACCTCCAGGCATTCATGTTCCGGCTCCAGGCTCTCCAGACAGAACTGAACGCCGTTGATGATACCCATGAGCGGATTGTTGAGTTCGTGAGCAATGCCGGCGGTCAGCCGGCCGAGGGCGCCGAATTTTTCCAGCTGGGCGCGCTGATCGCTGACCAATTTCTGCTCTGTGATATCCAAGGCCAGCTCGAATCGGACCCAGCGACCGTCCGGCCAACGAATTGCCTTGTCGGCACAACGAAACCAAAAGCCGGTGACTTCGTTCTGGAAATCCCAAACATGAGTAGTGCCCAAATGCTCGCCGAAAATGTACTGATTGGTACAAAATGGACAGGGCGAATCCCGATTCTGCAGCGCTTGGTAGCATTTCTGTCCCGGCGGACTGCTGCCCCAGCGGCGCCGAAAGGCCTCGTTGACGTAGATCAGCTCATAGGTCTCGGGGTCCGCCACATAGATGACCGCATCCACGCCGTCGAACAGGGAATTAAGCTGCTCGCGCTCTTCGGCCAGGGTAGTTTCGATCCGCTTGCGCTCGGTGATATCGCGGACGAAGGCATAGATGCGCCCACCAGCGAAATCCGATACGTTTGTGCTGATTTCAACATTGATCGTCTCCCCGTCTTTTGTTCGCTGGCAGGTTTCGAAACGCGTGCTGTCAGGCGTAATGATGGAGCCGCCGTCGTTAACGTTTTCCGAGGCGGGGATCACCGCGGCCAAATCGAAGATCGTCATGTTGAGCAGTTCCGGGCGTGACCAGCCGAGCATCCGGCAATAGGCGGCGTTGATCTCCAACAAACGGCCATTGCGACTGTCCACGACACAGAAGCCATCAATGCTGCTATCGACTAGCGCTGTATACAATGCATCCACGTGATAGCGATCCGACAGGTCTGTTATCTGGAGTAAAACAAAATCCAGATCGCCATTGGCCCGATGGACAGCCTGCATTGTTTGCTGCACATGCAGGCATTCGCTGTCCTTGCGGATCAGTCGTGCGTCGAGCCTGTGGAAATCTCTGTCGCCGCTGCGAAGTTCTTCGAACCGGGCTTGATTCGTCGCCAGATCGTCGGGGTGGATCAGCGCAGCCGGGTTGATGAGTTCCAACTCGCTGGCCCGGTAGCCCAACATGTCGATTAGTTTACGGTTGAAACGCACCCAGTGTCCATCCGGGGACACAATGGCCATGCCGATGGAAGACTCCTTGAAGAAAGTCGCAAGGGGAATCTCGCTCTGCCGCAGAGCTTCGGACATCTTGCGGCGACGGCGTTCGTCCAGGAACTGGGCTTGGATCTCGTTGCTGACGTATCGCCACCAGAGAGTCAACGCAGCAAGCAATGTAACCAACACCAAGAGCAGTCCCACCGATGCAAGCCACCAGTATTCGCTGTGAGCCGCGACGAGGATTTCATCGCGATCGATCCGCACTGGTTGCTCTGCACGCAGCTCGGCGATCTCCGCCAAAGCCTGCACCTGGTCTGGCGCATTTTGGCGTATCCAAAGGTGTGCAGTGTACAGCGTTGCCAGAGACAGCAGCAGCACGATCAATGTGCCAAGCAGCCATCGGCGCGCGAGATATCTTGGTATGAGTTGATTTGGCGTTTGCGTCTGCATAACGCGGTTGTAGGCGGCGTTGGTCGGTCAATGAAGGAGGTCATTATAGGACGGCCGAGCGCGGATAAATGAGCACCCGATCCAAGTTTGGACAATTCTCGCTATTGCGGCGAAGTAGCCGTGGATGGGATCTTGGGCCAGACCTTTCAAGGTGCGTAAAAACAACATTATGAATCAGTTTCTTAGCGTCAAGTGCTCGCAGGCATCCGCAGCCGCTTGCCAGCTTGTCGGAAAGCAAACACCGCAAAATCATGCGGTTGCGGTCGCACACGTATCAACACCTTGAAAGGGCTGGATCTTGGGCCGAGCAGAACGCTTCGCTGGAGGTTTGCCCGGGGCTGGCGGCTGTATGCATCCCTGGATGGCCAGAGGCGAACGCAATCTCGACCCGATTGCGCCCGTTTTCCTTCGCCCTGTACAGCGCCTGATCGGCGCGGCGCATCAAGTCGTCGCAGCTCTCGCCAAGTTGGTACTCTGCAACCCCGATACTGACATGGTTTGATTGGCTCGATGCGAGTGGTCGCAGTTCGGCGATGTCGTGGCGAATACGTTCCGCTACTCGGGTTGCTCTCTGCAAGCCTGTGTCCGACAACAGCAGGGCAAACTCCTCCCTGCCCAAGCGTCCCGCCAGATCGCCGGATCTGGAGCTCTGTTGTAATAAATCGGCAAACGCCTTCAGCAAGTTGTCTCCGCCCTCGTGACCGAAACGATCGTTGAACTGCTTGAAGTGGTCGATATCCACCATCAAAACCGCCCAGGGCGGACTCTGGCGCTCGGTATGCTCGCGCATCTGGGTCAGCAAATCAAAAAAGCAGCGGCGGTTGGCCAATCCGGTGAGCGGATCGGTTTGGGCGAGTTCCTGGTTACGACGGTTGGAGCGGTGCAGTCCCCGGACCAGGTTGCTCATCTTGGTGTTCATCCGGCCCATGCGATGCACTACTTGCTGCTCGGAAGGCTTGAATTGTTCGCCGATCAGCGATAATCAGTCCCAAGGTAATGCGTAAGCATGAAAAATCAGCTCATCCCCGGTCCAGGATCGCAAGGCATAGGGCACCGGCGCGCCGCCTGGAAGCCCGGCGACGAGTTCCGGTGGGTTGCCCTCCAACGTGGAGAATAACTTGAAGAGCGACTGTCCACGAGCTTCGCCGACTGGGCGCACTGCAATGACGAAGCAATTCGATCAAGATCAAGTGGCCGGAGCAAAGCGCGAAATCTGTCAACGCGGCAGCGAATTCAGATGTGTCAGCGTTGCGCATCGGTATGCCCCTTGCTCAACAAGCGCGCCCATGCTTGCAGCCAGTGATGGGAGCATTTGAAACACCTGGCCACCAATCATGATGGCGACTTCCGGAACTCGGGTACGCAGTTCGGCGATCAAGGTGCGGGCGGGGCGAAGATTAAAGGGCATCGATACCGACAGGGCGAGAAGGTCGGGGCATTCCTTCTCGATCCGTGCGAGTAAAGCAGGGTTCGGTAAATTGGCGCCCAGGGAGGTCAAATCTAGGCTGTCGAAATGTCCTGAGTTTTGATGCCAAACCGATTCCGGGTCTTGGATTGCTTCATCGAACGCACTGGGGAAGCCTCATCGGTGTCGGGGTCGCTATCGGAATCGAATCCGCTCATCGATCAAAACAGCCAGCTCGATACCAATCCCTAATTCCGACCTCGACACCGACACCGACTAAGCATCCAAAACCGGGAAGCTCTTGTTTTAGTGAGACGGCAGATTTCGACAGCCTATCGATGGCCGCACGGTATACGTCGAGCTTCTCATGACCGAATGGCATAGGGCGTTTTCTCTCTCGATTCCGATTCCGATAGCGATTGCACTCCGCCGATGTCCGGATAGCGTTGTATAGGTTATTCATGAACCGCTACCATGCGAATGGTATGCATGATAGACCCAGGGCAAGATGGTCGCGAGCAGCTCATAATCGCCATGCTCGAACACCTTGGACATGAAGGTCGCATGATTGTAGTGATTGTCGGCAAACAGCGTCGGCGGATTACCGCCGAGCAGTTCGTCGCGTCGCGGGTGGGCGAGCAATCGGCGCGCCACCTGTTGCACCAGGCTCTGCAGCGCCGAGTTGTAGGCGGTTGCAGCGGCCGCGGGGATCGGTGCGATAAGCTGGCTCTCGGCGACAAGATCAGTCATGCGATGTGCGTTGTTCGTCTTTTTTGTTGTCGGATACGACGGGGCTTAGGTGCAGTTGCTGGCGAACCAGGAAGATGCTGCCAACTCGGTCCCTCTAGGAAACGTAATGCATTCTGAAACCTTCCTTATTCGCTCAAGATCGCGGCTGCGGTCCCCGCTTCCAGGCCGAACTCTTGCTCCACCATGGCGTTCCAGGCCTGGCGCTTGAAGGTGCTTTTGGCCGGTACTTTGCGGTGCACCAGATTGTAGTGACAGTCGATACAGGTCTTGCCTTCGGTCTCCTCACGATGGATAGCCGCGGTGTTGGCGCGGATGCCCTGGATGGCCTCCAGGGTGTGGCAGCGCTTACAGGGAGCGGAGTTGCGCGCACGAAACCAATCGCGAGCGGCAAAGGCGGCCTCGGGCAAGTGCAGGGCGTTCACCACCGGGTCATCGTAGTCAGGTCCAAACCATTGCTTGAAGAGATCCTTGGCGCCAACGGCATGATCATAGGTGGCCATGATCAGACCCTCGGATACATGACAGTCAGCGCAGCTGGCGCGTACGCCGGAGGCAGAGTTGTAATGAGCCGATTGCTGATAGACCTCATCGGCATAGGTCATCGAATGACAGCTGATACAAAACTTGTTCGAACTGGTCAACCGATCGAATTCCAGCAACGAGAACATGAACAGGATGCCACCAACCCCGCCCGTGGCCAATGCAAACAGCATGGGACGCGTCAGAAACGAAGATATCTGGAACTTGATCATTCTGTGCTTGCCCGCGCTGCGTTCGCTGCGGCGGGTAGCGCAGCGCCTGTATGGTCGCGCGTGGTTTGCGCATCGGTTACTGCTGGCGGTTTGATCACGGGCTTTGGTTGAGCTGGCCGCGACGGCATCGAGCCAAGGATCGGATTATGCTGCCCGGGGCGGGTCAGCCAGGCATGATGTTTACCGTCGGCCAGGTGGACCTCCACCCAGGGCAAACGCATCTAAAAATATTTAGAAAACAATGTGTTATGATGGCGAAAATTGAAGATCATATGATTTAATAGAGGGTTATTAAAATGGGAATGATCAGACCTATAAATGAAGAGGAAAAAGATACGACAATCGCCGGTCATTTTTCCGATCTGAACGACCCCCGTATCGACAGGACAAAAAGGCATAAGCTGGCTGATATCATAACGATAGCGATTTGTTCGACGTTATGTATGGGAGAGAGCTGGGATGCGATGGAGGAGTTTGGTCAAACCCATGAACAGTGGTTACGGAAGTTTTTGGAATTGCCCAATGGGATTCCCTCGCATGACACGTTCAATCGTGTATTTGCCCGTATTGACCCCGATCAATTCCGAACCTGTTTCATCTCCTGGGTGAAGTCGATAGAGCCGAAGTTTGATGGGGATATTATACCGATCGATGGGAAAACGGTGCGCAGATCTCATGATAGAGCTAATGGAAATAAGGCAATTCACATGGTGAGTGCGTGGGCTTGTCACTCATCGCTCGTATTGGGTCAACTCAAGACCGAAGAAAAATCAAATGAAATTACAGCGATACCGAAATTGTTGGATTTACTGGAGATCAAAGGCTGTGTAGTCAGTATCGACGCGATGGGATGCCAAAAGAAGATTGCGGAGAAAATTGTTGAAAAACAAGCAGATTGGGTATTTTCTTTGAAAGGAAACCAGAGCACTTTTCATCAAGATGTCATCGCTTGGTTCGAATCGGTCGATCTCGACCAATGCTGCCGGGATGCGAGTGTTTTTCTTGAAACGAAAGAGAAAAAACATGGTCGCCTGGAGACGCGTCGGTATTATTATTTCACTGATCATTCCTTAGGGCATTACGCCGAACAATGGAAAGGTTTCCGGGGTATCGGGATGGTAGAGTCGATTCGAGATGATGGAAAAAAAGTAACCACGGACCGGCGCTATTTCATTGCCAGCCTGTCAGGCGATGTTAAACGATTTGCCCAAGCGGTTCGCTCTCATTGGGGAATTGAGAATTCACTGCATTGGGTTTTGGATGTGTCCTTTTCCGAAGATGCCAATCGAACGCGAAAAGGTCATGCACCTGAAAACTATGCCATCCTACGGCACATTGCACTCAATATTCTCAGGAAAGATACGACCTCAAAGAAAAGCATTAAATTAAAGCGACTCCGTGCCGGCTGGGATACAGATTATCTTGAGCAGTTACTAGATGTCCTACAGGCGGCCTAAAATGGGAAATTTAGATGCGTTTGCCCTGGACCTCCACCAGTTCGGCCGCTCGCTCACCGGCGGCGGCACGCGCCTCGGGCAGAAAGCGGCTATAGAAATTGCGTCCGACCAAATACATGCCTTCCCACCAAGCATGATTTGGGCTTGCCATGGAGGCGCCGTGGCGGGCGCGGGCGCCCTCGTCGTGCCACAGTTCCCAGTAGGTGAATTCCAGCGGTTCGTCGAAGGGCAGCGGCGTCAGCAGCCCCTGTTCGTAGAGAGCGGCCATGATCGCCTGCGCGGGCGCGCCGAACTTGGCGTTGTAGAGCTCGACAACATTGTCGAACTGGGTCATGAAGCCCTGGGTGAAACTCTTGGAATGGCATTCCAGGCATACCAGAGACATGATCGAGCGCCTGCGATCCGGCGTTGCCACGACTTTCACTTTACCGCGACTGCCATCCGGCTTTTCGATTTCGCTGCCGCGTTTCGGTGCCTTTTCGGTGGCCGGCAGCTCGATTTTTGCATCGTCCTCCAGCACAACCAGATATTGGCGTTGGGAGACTGGCGTATTCAGGCTCCAGACATTGCGCATGCCGACGTCGTGGGTAGGCGGGATCTTGCCGGCAGCGCCCATATGGCAGGTTACGCAGGTGGGTGCGGCGGTGTAGTCCTTGCCGGCGATCCAGGTATCCGAATCCAGATTCATGGCCTCGCGCTGGGCGGCATAGAGCATGCCGTGCTTGGATGCCTCAAAAATCTCTTTATCTGGCGAGTCGGGTCCCGAATGGCAGCGCACGCAGGCACCGGGCTCGCGCGCTTGCGCTTTGGAGAACCGATGTCGGCCGTGGCAGGACGAACAGGAGCCCTTGGAGCCGTCCGGATTGATGCGGCCGATACCCGAGTTAGGCCAGGTGGCTGGGTCCAGTGTGCCGTCGCCACGCACCTTGACTTCAGAGCCGTGGCACTGATCGCAGCCGGCGGCCTGCATCGCGGCACCGGTCAATTGATGCGCCAATGCCGGCACGCGCTCGGCGATCAGGGCGTAGGCCTCGGCATGCACCGAACCGGCCTGCTCCCGATACTCGACCTGGTGGCAGCGACCACAGTCTTGCGGCGAGACAATGGTCGCTATCACCTGCCCCTCGTGCTCGATCGCATCGGGTTCCGCAGCATCCGCCCGATGGCAATCCATGCAATTGACCCCGGCGCTCTTGTGCGCGCTCTGATGCCATTGCCGGGCGAGTCCGGGAGATGCTTTGTCATGACAACCGACACAGCCCGACCCTGCCGAATGGCCCCAGCTGCTCGGGTCAAGGGTTACCTTGGCAGCGCTACCGACATCGCAGATGGTCAGTAAAAGCAGCGTGCAAAGCATCCGACCAAGCGATGTTGAACGCTGAATCGAACCCTGAGTTGAACCCTGATTGGATGAGATGAAATGAATGGTCAAGCCTCTAATTCCTCATAAATTACGGGGTACCATTGAGTCGGGGCAGCAACTTCATGCCCGCTGCAGAGCTTGACCGATCCTGTTCGCGTTTATGGAGCAGTTTCGCCAAGCGGCGACCCGGGAGTCGGGTAAAATAACCGTTAGCACAGCATTCATCTACTACAGCTTTCGGCAGCAATTAGTATCGTTGACTCCGCTCATGTTCGCGCGCGGGCATAACCGGAACAATAGCGGCCGCTAATATTCCTTACGAACACCGTTGGAGAATCCAATGACAAAGCGCCAACAAAGCGCATATGCCGCGGTCCTGATCATGGCCCTGTTTGTCTTCGCCACTCTGGCCATGTCCACGGTCAGGGCGGCAACCGAACCCGGCAATTCCATTCACCATGTTTCGGCTGAGGTCTGCGCCAATTGCCATCAGGCCATCTATAAGCAGTGGAAGCAGTCCATGCATTCCCAGAGCACGGCGCTGGATGATCCGATTCATGCCACTTTTTATAAAAAGGTCGTCGGCGATCCGACCCAAGAGGGTGTACTGCATAAAGCCTCCGGCAAATACCCGATCTGTCTACAATGCCATGCCCCAAACGCGGCCAAGGACAAGACCACAAAGCTCGACGCCATGGCTGCCTACAGCGAGGGCGTGAACTGCGTCGCCTGTCACACGCTGAAAGCGTACAACGGCATCCAAGGCGCAGGCGGCAAATTACAGCTCGGGCTCAAGTCTTACGACATCAGCGACGAACTTCAGGCTCCAGCCGGCATCAACAATGGTCTCGCCAAACTTGCGAGCGCGGCGGATGATTTGTTTGGTGGCGCTGGCATTGGCGAACCATCGCAAAAGCCAAATCCGCATCTCGGTGAGCCGGTGGAGTTGGATGGTCAAACAATTCCAGCGCTGCCGATGCAAGGCAACCCGCGCCTGATGAAAACCTCGGATGCCTGCATGGGCTGCCACGATCAACGCAACAATCCCCACGGCGTGCCTCTATGCCAAACCGGTAATGAATACATTGCCAGCGGCAGCAATGTCAACTGTCTGTCCTGCCACATGCCGGTCAGCGGCGGCATCGCCGACCACACCATGGGCGGTGGACATAATCACTCCATCCTTAAACGCTCGGTGGTGTTCGATATTGATACCGAGTCTGTCGGGGATGTGCTGAAGACATCGGTGTATCTGAAGAATCAGCAGCCCCATGCGATGCCTACTGGCGCACCGTTTCGAAATTTGTATCTGAAACTGACCGCCTATGACGAATCCGGAAATCCGGTCTGGCAGAATGCCGAGGGCCATCCGGGCAAAGAGGATCCGCAGGCCTATTTTTCTTATGGTTTAAGCGATGACGACGATATGCCGGCAGCGCCGCCGACGGCCACCAAGCCCGGTGATGATACCCGGCTAAAGCCCCATGAGGAGCGTACGCTGGACTATCAGATTCCGGCCACCGGGGTCGTTTTGGTGCGCGGCGAGCTTTACTACAACTTGCTCTGGCCTGGCCTGGTGCAAAAGTTCAGCCATCTGCCGTCGGATTTGACCGAGCCGGTTTTGATCGCGGAATCGGAAGAACTCATCTCCGTTGAGTGAGCAAGCTACGCTTGATCGATGCGCCCCAGAGGCCGGTTTGGCGATATCCTGGCGGCGCTGTCCATGCTTGCAAACGCGTGCATCTCCACAGACATCGCTTTGACCTTCGGCCCATTGTGTACGCACGACAGCGCTTTGGTTCAGATACTGCTCGGCCTGAGACAGGGCCTTGATCGTCGTTTGGCCCAAAGCCTGAATTACGCAGAGACAAAAGGCTGTAACCTGCTGTTTTGGCGATGTTATCGTGCCAACGCAGGGCCGGGTAGTCCATCAACGCCTAAGACAGCATGTCGGCAAGTGACCTCCAACGCGGGAATTCAGCACTGAGCAAGCGGGACAGGAGACCACCGTCCGCGCTGTTTCATCCATCGCCGTGGACTTCACGCCACCTGATATAGGTCACTCATGCCGCCATTGTTGTTACATCATCAGGTTTCGCCTTTCTTACGCCAGAGCGGTTCAGAGATCTGGGTCCAGCTCTGGATATCCGTCGACTCCGAACAACCCAAGATTTGGTTGCGCCTGGAGCCGGATAATGAGGAGGAATTGGTGCCGATGATGCCGGGTGCTCCGCGCGGGCGTTTTTGCGTGTTCGAGGCGCCGCTGATCATCGACACCACGACTGAACCGACCGTCTACGCCTTCAAGGTGCTCTACGCGGACCGACAATGGTGGCTGGACGCGGCCGGCATCAGCCCGCGGATGCCGCCGCGTGAGCGCTTCTTCCGATTGCCCCACTGCTCGGCAACCCCGGACTGGGTGCCCGATCAGATCTTTTATCAAATCTTTCCCGAACGTTTTTGCAACGGCGACCCAAGCCTTGGGCCGCACAACGGCGCTTATCGGATGCGCGGTGAGGGTCCGATCCGCGCCAAGGCATGGGGCGAGCCGATCGATCCGCAACGCTGCAACAGCGAGTTCTACGGTGGCGACCTGGTCGGCGTTCGTCAACGGCTTGATTACTTAGCCGATCTGGGAATCACGGCATTGTATCTGAACCCGGTGTTCACATCGCCAAGCGTGCATAAATACGATATTGAGGACTTCGAACACGTCGATCCTTTTCTGGGTGGCGACCAGGCTCTGGTGGAATTGCGCACGGCGACCCTCGAGCGTGGTATGCGCCTGGTGCTGGATGCGGTCTTCAATCATTGCTCCGACACGCACCCCTGGTTCAATCGTTGGAATACTCACCCCGAGCCTGGTGCCTACGCCAGCAGGAATGCACCCTTTCGTGATGCTTTCATCTTCCACAATGCGGATGATCCCGACAGCTATCACTGTTGGCAAGGAGCAAAGACGCTGCCGGTGCTCGACTTTGCCAACCCGAAAGTGCAGGACTACTTCTATGCCGGCCATGATGCGATCGTACGCCGCTGGTTGCGACCGCCCTACGCGATCGACGGTTGGCGCCTTGATGTGATTCATATGCTTGGCGAGGGCACCGGCGCTGCCAACAATGACGTCCATGTGCGCGCGCTGCGCCGTGCCGCCCGAGAAGAAAACCCGCATGCGTATATCCTGGGCGAGCACTTCTTCGAGGCCACGCGCTGGCTGCAAGGCGATCAAGAAGACGGCGCGATGAACTACTATGGTTTCTCCCACCCAGTGCGCGCTTTTCTGGCAGGTCAGGATGTCAACTACCATGCGGTTAGCATTGATGCTGCCGAACTGGATCAGTGGCTTACCGATGCCCGCTCGCGTATCCCATACGCCCACCAACTCTGCCAGTTGAACCTACTGGGTTCGCATGACACCACCCGCTTTCTAACCCTGCTTGGCGAAGACCGCTCGCTGATGCGCATCGCATTGCTGCTGCTGTTCACCTACCCCGGCGTGCCCTGTATCTATTATGGCGATGAGATCGGCATGACCGGTGAGCACGATCCCCACAATCGCGCTTGCTTCGACTGGAATGAAGCGCACTGGGACCAGGGCTTGCGCACTTTTGTCCGCACCCTTGCGCAAGTGCGCCGCGACCACGCCGCGTTATGCAGGGGTGCTTACCAAACTCTGCTGGCCCAGGGTGACCTATTCGGATTTGCCCGGTTCGACGTTTCTGTCGATACTCAGCCGGCAGCCGGTCTGAACCATCCCGAGCAGCTGATTGTGATCCTGAATCGATCCACGCAACCTGCCATGGACATTCAGCTTGCTCTTGCGCCACTGCCCGACTCGGCCACGCCCTACTTTAAAGATCTGCTGACAGGCGCTGAACACAAGGCCGAAGCGGGTTTTCTGCGACTGCATCTGAACGCAAAGGAATGTCTATTGCTGCAGCGGTCCTAGGTCTGAGGCGATTGCCGGAGAAAAACCTATCAACTGGCGCCGGATTCTCGTTCGCCTTCGCGAAGCGGCAACCCGCCCATAGTCGCTCTATGGACGGGTTGCACCCTGGGGTATCTTCCGTTCATTTGTGGAGAAGACAGTGGCCTACAGTTTTTCTCCCGGGGAAGGCGCGGCGCTTGCGTCAGATCCGCTGACATCGTCTGCCAGGTCACCCGCAAATGGGCTCCTACGCCGACCGGCTCCCACGAGGTCCGTTTGTGGGCGAGGCGCCTTGGCCCCTCTGCGCTCTCTGCGGTAAATTCTTATCTTTGTAGGCAATACCCATTTCGGTCGACTTTCGTACCATCTGATCGTGCTGAAGATGACCTTCGTCAGGCGCAACGCAGGTACTCATCGTGGCAGCAACAGGTCAACCTATGGATTGACGCGCCAATTCACGCAAGCGCTGGATCATGGCGGCCAAGCCATTGCGGCGCGACAGGCTCAGGTTGCGATCGAGCCCGATCCGGGCAAAGTAGGCATCTACATCAAAAGCCAGAATTGCAGATGCGGATTGACCCGAAAAGATTCGTTGCAGCAATCCAATCAGACCACGAACGATGTTGGCATCGCTGTCGGCCAGGAACTCGATGATATCGGCCGATCCAGGCTTGCGTCGAACAGCCATGTGTACGGTGCTCTGGCAACCTCGTATGTAGTTTGCGTCGGTCTTCAGTGCTTCGGGCATTGGCGGCAATTTATCGCCCAGCTCGATTAGGTACTCATGGCGCATCGGCCAATCGGGCAATAATGAGAATAAATCCGCGGTCTCATCGGCAGCTGCCTCAGGTGAGTCTGCCGTTGCCGCCGGATAGGCGACATCAACGCTTTCCATCGACCTGTCGGGCATCTCTACAGGGAGATCGCGATTGCTGTCCGACTTGCGCGCCCCCCTGTCGGACTTGGCCGTTGCCGTTCGCCGGGCGCGCTCGACGATATCGGCGAGTGCATCCGCAAGCCGATCGATATCGTTGCGGTTATTGTAAACCGCTAAGGATGCACGCGCGGTGCCGGCGATGCCAAGATGTGCCATCAATGGCTGGCAGCAGTGGTGACCGGTGCGCACGCAGATCGAGCGCAGGTCTAGCTGCGTGCCCACATCAAGTGTGGAGACCGGTGGGTCAGTGATTACAAAGGACAGCACGCCGCTTTTATGTTGCGCAGTGCCCTTCAGTTCCAAGCCCGGAATCTGGAGCAAACGCTCGGTTGCATAGTGCAATAGAGCCTGTTCGTGCGCGCCGATCTGCTCGACCCCAATCGACTGCACCCATTCGATGGCCGCCGCCAGCCCCACGGCGCCGGAGATATGCGGCGTGCCGGCCTCGAATTTATTCGGCAACCCGGCATAGGTGGTCTCGGCAAAGGTGACTTGCTCGATCATGTCGCCGCCACCCTGATAAGGAGGCATGGCATCCAGCAGCCAACGTTTGCCGTAGAGCACACCGATGCCGGTCGGGCCGTACAGCTTATGCCCGGAGAAGGTGTAGAAGTCAGCGTTCATAGCTCTCACGTCGGTGACACCGTGTGCGATCCATTGTGCCCCGTCAATGAGTGCTAGAGCGCCTGCGGCGTGCGCCTCGGCAATGATTTCTTGCACTGGATTGATGGTGCCGAGTGCATTGGAGACATGGTTGATGGCTACTAGTCGGGTGCGGCTGGATAGCAGCTGGCGGTACGCATCAAGCAGCAGTTCGCCGGCATCGTTGATCGGAATTACCTTGATGATAGCACCGGTAGCCTGAGCCAGCAGCTGCCAGGGCACGATATTGGAATGATGTTCCAACATCGATAGGATAATTTCATCACCAGCTTTCAGGTTAGCTCTGCCCCAGGTGGAGGCGACCAGATTGATCGATTCGGTCGTCCCGCGCGTGAACAAACATTCCGCTGGTTCGGCAGCATTGATAAAATCGGCAACCGAAGCACGCGCTTGCTCATAGAGCCGGGTCGCGGTCTGCGAAAGCTGATAGACACCGCGATGAATATTAGCGTGATGGAAACGATGATAATCAGCGCTGGCAGCGATTACAGCTTCCGGTTGCTGAGTGCTGGCAGCACTATCGAGAAATACCAGAGACTCACCGGCACCTCGAGGCTGGGGCTGCAAGATCGGAAATTGGTCACGCACTGCATCCAGCCCAGGGTAAGCCTGATATGCAATCTCGGGTTGGATTAAAGCGTTCATAGCCGGTTCTCGTTAGTGAATCTCAGTGAAAAAACGAACTGTTATGGCGCGCATGTCAGCAAGCATAGCCGCTGTTTTCCAGCGGTTCCAGCTTTAGGCTAAAGGGGTCGACATCGACAGCGCGACAATAAGCCAGGTTGCGTGCGCGAAAATGCACGGGCAACAACAGCATCTGGGCGATTTGAGGTCGATATACACAAAACGTTAATCAGAATTTACCTCATTTGGCCCTTGACTGCGACCCCTAACCATCCCTACCTTGACGCGACCCAGGGGTTAGTATGTTGTCACAGCCCCGCTGATTTGCTTGCTAAGGGCTGCCATGAATCTCGTCGTCGTCGAATCTCCTGCCAAAGCCAAGACTATCAAGAAATATCTCGGCCCCGATTTTGAGGTCGTTGCTTCCTACGGTCATGTGCGTGATCTGATCCCGAAGGAAGGTGCCGTCGACCCGGAGCACGGCTTTGAGATGAAATATCAGATCATCGAGCGCAACGAAAAGCACGTTCAAACCATTTCTAAATTGCTGAAAAAGTCCGATGCCCTGTATCTAGCCACTGACCCGGACCGCGAAGGTGAGGCGATCTCTTGGCACCTGTTCGAACTGCTTGCCAAGCGCAAACAGATCGGTGATCGACCTGTCTATCGAGTTGTCTTTAATGAGATCACCAAGCGCGCAGTGCAAGATGCCGTGGCCAATCCGCGGGAATTGTCCCAGGATCTAGTCAATGCGCAGCAGGCGCGTCGAGCTCTGGACTATTTGGTCGGCTTCAATCTGTCGCCGCTGCTGTGGAAAAAGATCCGGCGCGGACTGTCTGCTGGAAGAGTGCAGAGTCCAGCGCTGCGACTCATCGTTGAGCGCGAGTCAGAGATCGAAGCCTTTGAGCGGCGCGAATACTGGACCGTCGAGGCCGATGTCAAGTCTGAAATCAGCACGGAGAACGGCTCCGAAAATAAACTCTTTTCGGCTAAACTGGTTGAATTCGACGGCGAGAAACTCGAACAATTCAGCATTACAAATGAACAGCGCGCCCAATTAGTGGAACAGACCCTGAACGCTGCCGCCAACGGTAAGCTCAGTGTCGATCGGGTAGAACGCAAGCAGCGCAAGCGTAATCCGGCGCCGCCATTTATCACGTCTACACTGCAACAGGAGGCCGCACGCAAACTAGGCTTTACCGCGCAACGGACCATGCGCACCGCCCAACAGCTCTATGAGGGTATAGACATCGGAGGCGGAGCGGTGGGTCTAATCACCTACATGCGTACCGACTCGGTGAATCTGGCCCAAGAAGCACTTGCTGAACTGCGGGATTACATCGCCGAGCGCTATGGTTCTGATCACCTGCCTCCCGAACCACGCACTTTCAAGACCAAGTCCAAGAACGCCCAGGAGGCACACGAGGCGGTACGCCCGACTTCCATCCGCAATCTACCAAAACAGATCGAGGCGCACCTGACCAAGGAACAATTCCGACTCTATGAGCTAATCTGGAAGCGAACCGTCGCCTGCCAAATGGCTCCTGCGCTGTTGAATCTGGTCTCGATCGATCTCGGCGCTGGTGCTGGCAATCGCTTTCGTGCTACCGGCTCCACCATCGCCAAACCAGGTTTCATGGCAGTCTACCTAGAAGGCCGTGATGACGCCAAGTCAGCCGACGACGATGAAGAGCGCATGCTGCCGCAACTCGAGCAGGGCGATCAGGTGGATCTGATTGCCATCCGCCCTGAACAGCATTTCACCGAGCCGCCACCGCGCTATACCGAGGCATCGCTGGTCAAGGCCCTGGAAGAATTAGGTATCGGCCGGCCCTCCACCTACGCGTCCATTATTTCCACATTGCAAGATCGCGAATACGTGCTGCTGGAGCAGAAACGCTTTACGCCTACTGATGTGGCGCGAGTCGTGAACAAGTTCCTGACCAAACATTTCACCTCCTATGTCGATTACGATTTCACCGCTCGGCTGGAAGATGAACTCGATGCCATCTCGCGCGGCGAAGAAGACTGGATTCCATTGCTGGAAAACTTTTGGCGGCCGTTCAAAGACCGTATTGAACATACTCAGGACAACGTGCAGCGCAGCGACGTAACCCAGGAAATCATTGACGAGCTGTGCCCAAAATGCGGCGGCCAGTTATCCAAGCGCCTGGGCCGCAACGGCCTGTTCATCGGCTGCACCAACTATCCCGACTGCGACTACACTCGCGATCTGAACGCCGAAAAATCCGAGGCCGACACACCGGAGATCATCCAGGACCGCGCTTGTCCGGATTGCGGCTCCGAGCTATCGATCAAACGCGGACGCTACGGCAAATTCATCGGCTGCACGGCATATCCTAAATGCAAATACATCGAGCCGCTGGAAAAACCCGAGGATACCGGTATCGTCTGCCCCCAGTGCAACGCTGGCACCTTGCAAAAAAAGAAGTCCCGCCGGGGCAAAATATTTTATTCCTGTTCCACCTATCCCAAATGCAACTACGCAGTCTGGAACGAACCCATCGACGAGTCCTGCCCGCAATGCAACTGGCCCATCTTAACCCTCAAGGTAACCAAGACCAAGGGCGCGCAAAAAGTATGCCCGCAAAAAGAATGCAACTACATCGCCTCGGCGGAACAGCAGGAGACGGCGGAGAGCGAGTCTTGATCGAGTTGATTTCCATTTGCGGTATGTTCAGGTGATTTCTGGGCCGTTCCATCAAGTCAGTGCGGTTCTTGCCCAAACATGATGCGGCGTGGCCCAAACAGAATGCGGATTGTCGGAGCCTCGCCGCATGGATTGCGAGTCGCGGCACGTGCAATCGCATCCGGTGCCGTCATCGCCTATCCCACCGAGGCGGTCTTCGGGCTGGGCTGCGATCCGCTCGACGCCGCGGCGGTCGATCGGCTGCTCACCATCAAGCAGCGCGATATAACCAAGGGGCTGATACTGATTGCCGCGGACTTCGATGCCCTTGTACCCTTCGTCGAACCCCTCGATGACACTCGAATGGCCGCTATCCAGGCCACCTGGCCCGGCCCCAACACCTGGCTGATGCCTGCCCGACCGGAGACTCCGCCCTGGCTCACCGGTGCACATGACAGCATCGCCGTTCGTGTTACTGCTCATCCCGTGGCGGCAGCGCTCTGCCGTGCCCATGCGCGGTTGACTTCAGGTTCCGGTTCTCTGTGGGGCTCTCGTGCGGGTGCGCTGGTTTCCACCAGCGCCAATCTCAGCAATCGGCAACCCAGCCGCAATGCCCTCGGCGTGCGTCTTCAGCTCGCCAATGCCCCGGATCTGATCGTCACCGGTACCTGCGATGTCAACGCACGCCCGTCCACTATCCGAGACGCGCGCACCGGTCGCGTGCTGCGCGCCTGAGCTCACAAGCCTGAGTAAATCCACCCAAGAGACTCCGTTTCATACCTAGTAGCGGTTCATGAATAACCTATACAACGCTATCCAGACATCGGCGGAGTGCAATCGGGGTCGCTATCGGAATCGAAATCGGAATCGGAATCGGAATCGAAATCGGAATCGAGAGAGAAAACGCCATCTGCCATTCGGTCATGAGAAACTCGACGTCTAGCGTGCGGCCATCGAGTCTTTCGGCTGGGCCTAGCGCGACTGCGAGCATGTGAAAGGACAGCGTAACGCGAAGGATCAACGCCTGTGCGCATCTTAGGCGCGCATCGCAGGCCATCGCGCTGAACATTGCCGCGGGTAACGGCAAAGCGACCAGCGGGGATCGACGCCGGTCGTTTGAAATCGCACGAGGCTCGGCGCTAGGCTGTCGAAATGTCCTGAGTTTTGATGCCAAACCGATTCCGGGTCTTGGATTGCATCATCGAACGCACTGGGGAAGCCTCATCGGTGTCGGGGTCGCTATCGGAATCGAATCCGCTCATCGATCAAAGCAGCCAGCTCGATACCAATCCCTCATGTTGACCTTGACACCGATCCCGACACCGACTAAGCATCCATAAACCGGGAAGCACTTGTTTTAGTAAGACGGCAGATTTCGACAGCCTAGCTCGGCGCTGGAGTGCGCTGCGATTCAGGACGTGCTCGCTGGTGTGCGATGCGTTGTCCGCAGACGACAACAGCAAGCAAAAGGCACTGCTCGATCGTATTGTGGCCATGCTCACGAAGCTCGGACAGCGTGGCCACGCGGTCAGCGAGGAGCTTGGCGGATAGCGGGTTGGTCACAGTTCGATACCGACGCCGATACCGATACCGATAGCGGTACCGAATGAGTCGGCAGGCGATACCCAAGCCAAAAACCTGTTTAGCTTGTTTCTGCACCATCACTATGGAACTATCGCGCGTGTAGGCAGACCCGTCGTCAGATAAGGCGATTGCCTTAGAGAAATAGATCAACTGATGCTGGATTCTCGTTCGCCTTCGCGAAGCGGCAACCCGTCCATAGCCGCTCTATGGGCGGGTTGCGATAACGTCGATGCTGGACGAGAAGGGGTGCTGAATTCAAAGAATGCAAGGATTCTAGTTGAATAGCCGAACATTCTAGGCAGGCAGCACCTCGCCCTCCGCTCAAAGTCGAACTGCCTGCTGGCGCGCATCACCTATCGGCATGCATCAATGCAGTTGCCGTAGCGGCGTTTATGCCACCGGTGGCGTCGAGGCCCTGCTGACGCTGAAAACGCAGCAACGCACGACGGGTGCGAGCCCCCAGCAGGCCATCTACTGGTCCAGGGTTATAACCAAGTGCCGCGAGGCGCCGTTGTAACTTGTCGATGGGGAGCTCTTCGCCCAGTGGCACTCGGTTCGTTGCATCGGGCTCCTTGGCGCGGGTCACGGTTAGCGTCGCGCTCGGTTGGCGATTGATTGCGGTGCTGAAGAATGGCGCCAACAGCGGAAGGTGAGCAACGGGATCGCTTGGCAGCTCCTTCAGCATCGCCCGCGTGCTGGCGATCTCGTTGTCGATCCTGGCGATGCTGTCCATTTGTTGCCGATGCAAGTGGTTAGCGGTGGAGACCAGCACGGCGCTGGGCACAAAAGCCGCGGCCAGTAATAAGACACCTGCAAGCCATGCCCGCCTGCGGGTTGCGAACAGCGGAGCAATGTGCCGGTTGGATATGCCAACGCCAGCATCATCGATCGGTCGAGCGGTGGTCGAGGTCTTGATTGGCGAGCGGCTGCCAGCCTTTACAGGTTGATATGGAATGAATTCGGCGGCCACCAGCGCCAGCAGGATATAGATCCACAGTGCACTGGTGTTGCCGCCAACGCTGCTTGGCAATTGCCATTGTCCGACATCGACCAGCATCCGGCTGATGACAAAGGTCGTGGTCAGAGCATAGCTACGATAGATCCATCGCTGGTGCGCGTTGAAACGTTTTCGGATGGCGGCCTGTACCGCGGCCCCGGTCGATAACAGCCATACCAAACCAGTGGCAATATGCGCCAGATTTTCACCTGGAGGCAGATGCCAGGCCGCAATCCAAATGGCCGACACCGCGGCTATCGCGACCGATACAGCATATACATATCCGATGCGCCGATGCCAGTGCGGATGGGATGCTCGCAAGCCACTGATAAAAAGTGGCGGCCCAGCCAGCAAGGCCAGCATGCTGACGCCCGCATGCAGATGCAGCAATGTGATATAGGGCGCGACCCTTTGCTCCCAATCTGGCCGCATGCCCAGCAGCATCGGGATCTCGACCTGTATAACGACCCATAGGGTCATGAGTCCCAGAGATAAAAAAAATAGTAAGACCGATTGTTCCCCGGGAAGGGGCTTAGAAAGCCGTCTAAACATTATTTACTTCCTCCTCAACACTCCCAAAGCTCAGGTCGAAGTCGGCCGCCCAAAGTTCAATACACTGAGTAACAATAGGATGACAGCAGCCGGACGACGACCAGAGAACCCTGGATCAATACACTGCTTTGTTAATAGTGTGCCTTGCGAGGACACTGGGGGAGAAGGTACTTTGTCACATACTGCGGGATGGCCATGACCGGCACATGGCGGTCCCGAGCTTTGTGCGGCGGGTGTTTGTTCTGCGCGTCGTCCTCAGCCGAAAATAACCCGACAACCTATCGCCAACAGGTTGCCTGTCAGCAGCCGGCATCCATGGTTTGCTCCGCCCAATGCTGAAGCTGGTCGAGAATGTCCAAGCGAGCGGTATTCTGCATCGGTTGTGTGCGCAATTCTGCAATGCGTTGTTCGAACTCGTCGATGTTCATAAAGCCATCGGGATCGGGGTCGGTCAGGCGTTCCAGGCGCCAGGCGTCCCAGTCCTCGCGCTCTGCCTCGGTCAGTGTCTCCGGCCAACTGCGTGCGCGCATGCGAAATAACAGGGTTGGCAGGCGTGGGTCGTCGAAGCGCAGATGCCCAGTGCTCAGTTGCGCGGGACTGAGCTGATGGACTTCTTGCATACGGCGCCGGTCGCTGTCGGAAAAAAAACCGCCGGTATAGAGCATCAGGTCGGGATCGGTAACCTCCTGCCATTGCTGGCCTTGATAGACCTTCAGTAATTTGTCGGCAATCTGGCTCTTGGCCTCGTCGATGCGCCGGGCGTGTACTTTGATTTGTTGCTGATCAATGTCCCAGCGCTCGGCGGCATCCTTGCCAAGGGTACCGATGGGCGCCAGTATCGGCGAGGCATTCACCTTGACGCCCTTGATCGGGATGCGTTCCACATCTGCCGGCAGGTCTGCCGATGGCGTGAACAGGCGTTCGCGGATTTGCTCGACGTTCAGATCCAGCAGGATGGCTGGATCCTGGCGAAGGTCGAAACAAAGACGTTGATTGGGATTGTTGGGATGGGTACCGACGACCGTCACCGGTGCAATCGCGCCACGAATCGCCGGGTAGCGTTGTGAGACGTGCAATACGGGTTTGCCCTGGTCCAGCAATTTGCGCACGTTCTCGGTGTCGCGCAGGCTCAAGGTGTAGTCGAACAAGCGCGGCTGCGCCCGTTTCAACAGTCGCGCCATGGCAATGGTGGCGCGCACATCGGCCAAGGCGTCGTGGGCGTCAGCATGGGGAATGTCGTTGGCGGCGCTCAGATGCTCCAGTTTGAACGATGTCACGCCGGGCTCGCGCTCGGGCCATTGAATGCCGTCCGGGCGCAACGCGTGGGCCAGGCGTAACACATCGATCAGATCCCAGCGGGAATTGCCGTTGCGGCAGCTATGGGCGTAGGGATCGAGCAGATTGCGGTAGAACAGGTAGCGGGTGACCTCATCGTCGAAGCGCAGGCTGTTATAGCCAACTCCGCAGGTGGCGGGCGCCGCCAATTCGCTTTGAATGGCAAGCGCGAACTCGGCTTCTGGCATCCCGTCGCGCAATGCGCGCTGCGGGGTAATGCCGGTGATCAGACAGGCATCGGGTTGGGGCAACAGGTCGTCAGCGGGACGGCTGAAAAGCACCATCGGCTCGCCAATGGGATTGAGCTCGGTATCGGTCCGAATACCGGCGAACTGGCACGGACGATCCTTGGCCGGGGTTCCTCCCCAGGTTTCGTAGTCGTGCCAGTAGTAGCTCTGAGTCATGTTCTGCGCGCGGCGATCCTGGTGCTAGATTTTTTCCTTGATACGCGCGGCCTTGCCGGTACGTCCGCGCAAATAGTAGAGCTTGGCCCGACGCACATCGCCGCGACGTTTGACCTGAATGCTGGCGATCGCTGGGCTGTAGGTCTGGAAGACTCGTTCCACGCCCTCCCCGTGGGAGATTTTGCGTACCGTGAACGCGGAGTTCAGGCCACGATTGCGTATCGCGATACAAATGCCCTCGAATGCTTGCAGGCGCTCGCGATCGCCTTCTTTGACCTTGACCTGCACGACCAGGGTGTCGCCGGGCGAAAATGCCGGTACTTCTTTGGTCATTTGTTCTTTTTCGAGTTGTTCGATGATGTTGCTCACGGCTTTATGACTCCCGATCTGATTCGGCATCTGATTCAACTTCTGGCGCGACCTGGGATTCGGCCGCGTGATGTGCTTGGAGAAATGCATCCAGCAGTGCTTGTTCTGCTGCGCTGAGCGCCTGATTCGCCAGCATGTCCGGGCGCCGCAACCAGGTGCGGCCCAAGGATTGTTGCAAGCGCCATTTGGCGATGGCAGCATGGTCACCGCTCAGCAAGACCTCCGGAACCGGTTGTCCGCGGAAGCTTTCCGGGCGGGTAAAATGGGGGCAATCCAGCAATCCGTTCATGTGCGAGTCCTGCCGCGCCGAGTCTGCGTGCCCCAGGGCGCCAGGCAACAATCGCACGGTAGCATCAATGACCACCATCGCCGGCAATTCGCCGCCGCTCAAGACATAATCGCCGATGGACCATTCCTCGTCCACGTACTTGGTCAACAGGCGCTCGTCAATGCCCTCGTAGCGCCCCGCGATCAGTATCCATCCAGGTTGCGCGGCGATGCGAACAATACCGGCCTGGTTCAGCAACAGCCCTTGTGGCGATAAGTAGGCAACCCGGCTGATTACGCCATCCGCCCGTGCGGCCTGTCGGGCGGCATCCAGGGTTGACACCAGCGGCTCGATCTTCATTACCATGCCGGGGCCGCCGCCATAAGGCCGGTCATCGACAGTGCGATGTGTGTCGGTGGTGAAATCCCGTGGATTCCATAGCCGAAGGTCAGCGATGCCCTGCTTCAGTGCGCGGGCGATCACGCCCTCTTCTTGTAGGATTCGGAACTGCTCCGGGAACAGGGTGATGACATCGAAGCGCATTGGAGCCCAAAGCCAATTTGGCCATTATTGCGGCAATGCCTAAAACTCTGGATCCCAATCGACTTGGATCCTGCCCGCATCGAAGTCTACATCTTTGACTACACTGTCCCACAGGAACGGCACTAATCGCTCACGCTCGCCGATCACAACCAGTACATCATTGGCGCCGGTATCGAATAGATGACTGACGCGGCCCAGCAGGGTCTTATCCAGGGTTTCCACGCTTAGTCCCTCGAGATCAGCCCAGTAGAACTCATCCGGACGCGGCGGTGGAAGTTGATCCCGGTACACCAAAATCCTCTGTCCAACTAGCGCTGCCGCTTGGTCGCGATCGCCATGACCCGCCAGCCGCACCACCAGGCCCTTGCCATGTTTACGTCCCTCGGCAACGGTATACGGTTCGTCATTCAGTAACCATGGCGAGTAGCTTAGGATATTGTCTATCGGGACGGTTTCCGAAAATATCCTGAGCCAGCCTCTCACTCCATAGACGCCACTGATCCGACCCAGTACGATCCGTTTGCGTTGGTTAATCGAGGGCATGTCTGAATAGCCTAGTTGGCTCGGCTTTGGCGGCTGGCGCGGGTTCAGCATATCCTGAACTTCCGGCGGGCTGAACACCAGATCGATTCGAAATCCGATGCACGCAAGCATCATGGGTATAACCTTGGCCGCGCATCCGTGATGCCGAGCCGAGGTCATGTGAGACTGTGGAGAGACTCCTGCGTAAGTTGGGGTGAGGAATCAATCTCGACTTGCATGGCATCGGGGGCCGCTGGGTATGGGGACGCGCAAGCTTTCCTCAGCCTACTCGATCTACCGTTTCCAGGCTGGATTCGCCATACTTGTTCAGTCTCTACGTTATTGCTGCGGAAAAGCCGATGTCCGCCGATATACTAGTGCAGCGATGCAGATGTCCCACTACCGTTCCTGCTGTTTGTCATTGTCGTTGTCGTAATCACGCATTGTGGGTTATCGATTACGACAACGACTGCAAACGGTCTCGTGACTTCCGCAGCAGAGCACTAGTGATAGATCGGCGATAGATATCAGGTTTCGGGTATTAGGCCTCGGCGACAGGTTCCAGCCGGCTGGCCGCCTCTTTTGCGGCGTCTTTCAGCAGGCGAGATACGCGATCGGTGGGCTGTGCCCCCTGCTTCAGCCAGTGTTCAACCCGCTCGCGATTCACCCGAAGTCGGGTCTCGCCGCCAGTGGCGGACGGATTGAAAAAACCCAGCCGTTCAATTGAGCGCCCATCACGCGCCTTGCGAATGTCGGCGACGACAATGTGGTAGAACGGGCGCTTTTTCGCGCCCCCGCGGGATAAACGGATTTTGACCATGTGCTGTTCCGATGCAAACGGTGGAATGGCGACTCGACGCCCCATCACGGGGCATGAGTAAAACCATCCAATATACATGATTTGGCGAAGATTGGAAGCGGTTTTATGCTTGTTTTGGCGATTTCTTTTGCACAGGACCTGTACCCTGGATTGACTTCGGCATGCCGCTGGTCCTACCAGAGTTTCTTTCCTTCCTGCTGCCAGCGCAGCATGTCTTGTTGAAAAGCGGTAGGTCCGTGGGCGAGTACCCGCTGCTGTTTTTGAAATTTACCGTTTTCTACGATTTGCTCGGTGTAAACAAGGGGCCGCAAGTGCGTTTCGGAAAAATTTTTTAACCATGCCAGTGACCGGGGAGGAATTCTCTTTCCAACCGGTACGGCCAGATCTACGGGAACCTGATGCCATTTGAATTTATTGAAGAGCACGATCACTCTCGCATTGTCTGGCTTCATCCACTCGGGGAGCGGGCTGTTTGGAATGATCCATCCGCAGTTAAAGTGATCGCAAGGGTCGACGGGCCGATTTTCGTAGTCATCACAGCCTTTCCCGGTGCTGTGGGGGCAAGGCTGGCCAGGATAGATTGGTACCTTGTCGATCACCATCTGTACCCAGCCATCACAGCAGCCCGTGCATGGCTGGCATGTTCTGATTACTTTTTTCAATGTGCAAACCTTTCATGATGTTGAATGTTTTCACGCCCGCCTTTGGTATCTTTACACCAAGCCCGGCACCAAGCCCGGGGATGTGACCTTGCCCTAATTACGCTAGCCCACATGCAGGTAGTCGCGGCCTTTGAAGTAGCCCAGCCGGGCCAATTCCGCTTCGATGCGGGTGCGGGCGCCATGCACGGTGACATAATTCAATACCAGGGGCTTCGGTTGCCGCCCGGCCAGCCAGGCTGGCTCCACGACCGGCATGCCGTCGGGACGATTGCCAATCTTGCGCGGATCGATATCAATCCAGGCGAGCGGACGAAAGCCCTGCTGTACCAGCAACCTTGCTCGGCGGCGGGTGTTGCGTCCGGCACCCCAGATTACCAGTCGGTCGCGGGCAGCCAGCAGGCGCGGGTCAGTACTTAGATAGCGCACCCGCAACCGGTCGAAGGCGCCGCGTGCGTAGCGCGGGTCTTGCCGCGATAAGCGATCCTGGTGATCCTGCCAGTTCAGCAGGCATTGCGGCAACTTGGTGATGCGGTGGCCGATATGATGCAGACGCAGCCATAACTCGTAGTCTTCCGGAAAATCACCATCGAGATAGCCGCCGGCGGCGATAATCAGGTCGCGTCGCAGCATCGTCGATGGATGCGCCAGCGGTGCCTCGAGGTACAGATCGTTGGCAATAGCATCGGCCGTAATGCAGGCGTTTTGCCAATCGATATAGGCGCGGAAACCGTCGCTGAGCGCCGATTCAGGAAATGCCTTGACGCGAGACGCGAGCACGGCAATCTCCGGGTCGCGCTGCATGGCGCGGAATTGCAATTCCAGCCGGCGGGGATGCATCAGATCATCCGCATCCATACGTGCGACCAGCGGCGCGCGCGCCTGAGCCAAACCATGATTTAATGCGGCGACCAGGCCGCGCGTCGGTGCTGACAGCAGGCGCATGCGCGGATCTTGGGCGGCCTGCTGTGCGACCAGTTCGGTGCTGCCGTCGTTGGAGCCGTCATCAAGGCAAAGCAATTCGTAGTCGGCGTGGGTCTGAGCGCGGATCGATTCCAGGCACTCCGGTAAAGTATTAACAGCGTTCCGATAGGGCAGCAGTATGCTGATTAGGCTGTTGCTCTGCACTGTTGGCGTCCAAACGATCCTGGCTTTACGATTACTGACGTTCGCAGGCTCGCCCCGGCCTAAGGCGATTTCTGTCGAGAAACAGACCGCCTGGCGTGTCTTCTCGTCCGGCCTCGACGTCGCGGCAACCCGCCCATAGAACGATTACAGGCGGATCGCCGCTTCGCGAAGGCGAACCAGAATCCGGCGCCAGTTGGTACGTTTCTCTCCGGCAATCGCCTAAGCCTAACCAAATCCAAGCGCCTCGGCCTAAGCCGCTGTTCCAGCGGCGCCGATCTCGCATCGTTGTCGAACCAAACGCATCAACGAGTCGAGATCGTCACAGCTATTCAGCGTTTCGGCATCCAAGCAGGGTCTCGGCTGGTCATCGACCATTTGAAAAACCGCCGGGAGAGCCGTGGTCTGCAATTCGGGGTGCAGCCGGTGCAATTCGTCCCTGTGCAGGAATTGGCACTCCGCATCCAGCGATTCGATAAAGGATCGCCATTTGGTCCGCTGCGTGAACCAGCCGTAGGTCACCTGGCAAAGCGTGCATTGGTAGGTGCTTGGCGAAAAGATCTTGTGTGCGGCATCGGCCATGCTGTTGAAAAGGCCGCTGTCGGCGTTGTACACAAAAAGCAATTGCAGGCTTGGCATACTTGTGATCACCCAGGCTCGGGTCGGAAATATCTAGGTTTTTTAGTCCAGGATCAAAAAACTGTCTTTTTGTGCGGAAAGTGGTTGCGCGCACTGGCTTAGGTCGTTCATTATCCGCGACCGCACCAGAATTGTCCGCGCAGATCTGAGGTGTATAGATAAAAATCTATGCTTGAAATTGAAACAATCGATTTCCCCCTAGGTGACATGCGGGTTTAATGTTGCGCACCGAATTTCCACGGCTTCCGCCTTGGATTTAAAGCAGGCGAAGCAGACGCAGAACAGACCCATAGGAGCTGAGTATGAGCGTAAAGACCTACGACGCCGGTGTTAAAGAATACCGGGACATGTATTGGACGCCGGACTACGTTCCGCTGGACACGGATCTGTTAGCCTGCTTTAAGGTGACCGGCCAGCCGGGCGTGCCACGCGAAGAGGTTGCCGCGGCGGTTGCTGCCGAATCTTCAACCGGTACCTGGTCGACGGTTTGGTCGGAATTGTTGACAGATCTGGAATATTACAAGGGTCGTGCTTATCGCATCGAGGATGTACCGGGAGATAGCGAGTCATTCTATGCCTTCGTCGCCTATCCGATCGATCTGTTCGAAGAAGGCTCCGTGGTCAATGTGCTGACCTCGCTGGTTGGTAATGTATTCGGCTTCAAGGCTCTGCGTCACCTGCGCCTGGAAGACATCCGCTTCCCGATCGCCTACATCAAGACCTGTAATGGACCGCCCAATGGTATTCAGGTCGAACGCGACAAAATGAATAAGTACGGCCGGCCGATGCTGGGCGCAACCATCAAACCGAAGCTGGGTCTGTCTGCGAAGAACTACGGTCGTGCCGTCTACGAATGTTTGCGTGGCGGTCTGGACTTCACCAAAGACGACGAGAACGTCAACAGCCAGCCCTTTATGCGTTGGCAGAACCGTTTTGAGTTCGTTGCCGAGGCGGTGCAGTCCGCACAGCAGGAGACCGGCGAGCGCAAGGGTCATTACCTGAATGTGACCGCTGCCACGCCTGAAGATATGTACGAGCGTGCCGAATTCGCCAAGGAAGTCGGCGCACCGATCATCATGCATGATTTTCTGACCGGCGGCTTTACCGCGAATACCGGTTTGGCCAAGTGGTGCCGCAGAAACGGTATGCTCTTGCACATTCACCGTGCCATGCACGCGGTAATCGACCGCCATCCCAAGCACGGCATCCACTTCCGCGTGCTGGCCAAGTGCCTGCGCCTGTCCGGTGGCGACCATCTGCATACCGGAACCGTGGTCGGTAAGCTGGAAGGCGACCGCGCTTCCACCCTCGGCTTTGTCGATCAGCTGCGCGAGGCATTCGTGCCTGAGGATCGCTCGCGTGGCGTCTTTTTCGATCAGGACTGGGGCTCTATGCCCGGCGTCTTTGCAGTAGCCTCAGGTGGTATTCACGTTTGGCATATGCCGGCGCTGGTAACCATTTTTGGCGACGACTCGGTGCTGCAGTTCGGTGGCGGTACCCAGGGCCATCCTTGGGGCAATGCTGCCGGCGCCGCGGCCAACCGCGTTTCGCTGGAAGCCTGTGTCAAGGCTCGCAATGAAGGTCGCGAGTTGGAGAAGGAATCCCGCGAGATCATGGTCGAGGCCGCGCAGCACAGTCCTGAATTGGCCATCGCCATGGAGACCTGGAAAGAAATCAAGTTCGAGTTCGATACCGTCGACAAGCTCGATGTGAAATAACGCGGCGCCCGCGCCCGGCCAGGTCCGGGCCAGTCTGGGGACCGCGGTATTTGTGCTATCGGCCCAGGGCCAAGCGTAACACGCGCGCCGGCCCGACCAGCTCGCGACCTATTTCCGAACATCAAGATCAATGACCTGCCAGGTCATACAGAGGAGCAATTATCATGCCTTTCCAGAGCACCGCCGGTGACTATCAGACCAGGGTTACGTTGGAAACTTTCGGCTTTCTGCCGGCGCTGTCACAGCAAGAAATCTACGACCAGATCGCCTACATCATCGCCCAGGGCTGGACCCCGGCCATTGAACATGTGCATCCGAGCAATTCCATGAAGGACTATTGGACTATGTGGAAATTGCCATTCTTCGGCGAGACCGATCTCGGCAATGTTACCGCCGAGCTGGAAGCCTGCCATCGATCCTATCCGGACCATCATGTGCGCCTGACCGGCTACGACAACTACACGCAGAGTCAAGGTTCTTGCTTTGTGGTTTTCCAGGGCCGCGTCTGATCGGTCGATTTGCGCAGCCCGAACCGTCGCGCGCTGACATGCGCGCGGATGGGGCAGAGACCGCTGATGCCGTTCACCGCTTTTTCGGTATTCGAGCACCTGGCGGGTAGTGCGCTCAACTCATTGACAACGTGGGAACTCCAGTATCCCGCGGCACCGATCACGAACCGGTCTACGGATACGAACCCAACGGCGAAAAACATGGCAAGCAAAGCGAACCTGAAATCAAGTGGCCGAGAGGCTGCGCTGGCACGCCGGCGAGCGATGTCGACAAAAGGCAAGCAAGGCGTCGGCACCAGCTCGCCCGAGCGTTCCAGCCCCGGTCGCACGGGCAGGGTCAGGCGTGCTGCGGCAGTTGCGCCTGAATCGGCTCCAATCGCGTCCGCTGTGGCGCCTAATTCAGCACTAAGTACCCCAGCAGCGCAGCCTGCATCCGGGTCGAGCTGGGGCTCCAGCGCGATGCCCTTGAGCGACAATGCGCCGAAGATGGCGCGGCGGACCTCGAATCCACCGCCCAGCCCGGCGCAGACCAGCCGAGCGTTGGCACGCCAACGCCGGGGCGCATTGGCTCAGTCGGGGCGAAAAGCCGTGCGCGGCGGCGATCGGGTTCGCGCTGCCGATCAGGTCAAGCGCGCTGCTTCTGCCGCCGCGCAGGAAAAGGACCGCGGCTGCAAATGCAATGGCGAATGCAAAAAGAGTTCAGCTCAAAACCAGGCTCAAAATCAGCAATCAGCAACCTTGTCACTAGCCTCCGGCCTCGGTAACGACAAGCCGAAACCGCGCAGCAAGCGTACGGATGCCGCACTGGCTGCAAAACCCACCGGGCGTATGCTGTCGCTGGCGCGGCGCGCGGCGCTGTCCGGCCGCGGCAAAAGTGCCAGCCAGACACCTAATTCTGCTGCCGGCTTGGCGCGTCAGGCAAACCCAAAATTGAGCGGCCGAGAATTGGCGCAGAAGGTCCGTGCTCACCGCAGCAACAGCGGCGGTGCTGGCGAGCGCAAATCCAGGCCCACCGGTCGAGTGCGTCCGACTGTGGATTTACAGGGTGCCGCGGATCAGCCGTGGAAAGTCGCAGTGACCGAAACCGCAATGGGACAGCGCGTTACTGGCACCAAAGTCGGTCGCAGCACCAGCACCACGGGAGATGAGCCGGGCACCTGTCGCACGATCACTGGCACCGAGTATATGGGCGCCGATATCTTTCGCGAATTCTGCCAGACGGAACAGGCGCCGGGAGTACCCAAGTTCGGCGTTAGCTCGACCGGTCATGGCAACCGCGTTACCGGCAACGAGGTGGGGCGTTCAACCAAGGTAACCGGTGACGAGCCGGGTACTTGCAAACAGATCACCGGTACCGAATACCTGTCCGCGGATCATTACCAAGCATTTTGCCAAACCGCCCCGGGCACGGGCTCTGCTGTCCGTCCGAATCCAGCCAAGGTCGGCATTACGCAAACTCTGGGCGGCAAGCAAGTGTCGGGCAATCTCGTCGGGCGCTCAGCGGCGGTCACCGGTGACGAGCAGGGTGCCAATGTGCGTCCCACTGGCACGCAGTACACGGCACCCTCTGATATCGGTACGGAGATCGTGCCGCCAAAGGTTGGTCGCTCAACCACCCTGGGCGGTGGCACTGTCACCGGCAACCGCGTCGGCCGTTCCGAGCGTGTCACCGGCGACGAACCAGGCAATTGTCATTTGGTCACCGGCGATCAATACATCGATCGCGAACACCATCTGGCCTGCGAAATCAATCCACAGCCCGAGCCGCCCGGCACGGGTCTGTCGATCACGAACAAGGGATTGCGCGTATCGGGCACCCAGACCGGACGATCGGCCAAGGTCACCGGCGATGAGCCTGGTACCTGCAAAGCCATTACCGGTACGCCCTACGCCGGGCTGGAGCAAGCTGCTGACTATTGCGAGCCCTCGCATCAACAGGAAATTCAGGCTCGTACCCGTGTATTAGCGGCGACCCCGGGACCTAAGCTGACTGGCATCCAGCCTGGCATCGATCCTCCTAATAGGAATGTGCCAGGCAAATTTGCACCCAGCAAAATGGCACCCTTTGGCATTGCGCCCAGAAACAATGCGCCCAGAAACAATGCGCCCAGAAACAATCCGCCCGGAAACGATGCGCCCAGAAACAATCCACCCAGAAACAATCCGCCCGCAAACAATCCGCCCGGAAATCCCGCAAACAGCAATGCTGGTAACGACGGGGGACGGATCACCGGTGCTTCCAAAGGTGCCTGTGAGCCGCTCACCGGCACACCCTACGTAGGCGCAGATCAGTTCGAGGCGGCCTGCGGCGGCAATGGGGCGGCGCCCGGGGATGCGGATTTTCCGCGGCTGTTGGATGGTTCGGCACCATGGCAGGGTTTCAGCGTAACCTCTCCGGCGCGTCAGTCCGCCGAGATTGCCGAGGCTCGCTCCAACGCGCGCTCTGAAGCCGTGACCGGAACCCGGTATGAATCCTCGCACCATATCACCGGCCCGTTCGGTATGGGCAGCGGCAAGATTACTGGCACGGAGCAATTTCGGTTCGATGCCAGGCGACCGCTGGCGGATGCGACCAGGATTGCAGCGGCAGAATCGGCGGATGCGGGAAACGACCAGGCAGCCGAAGTGCTGGCACAAACCTCGCGCATCACCGGCGAAGGCCAATCCGCGGGGTCCAAGATTACCGGCGATGACTGGGAGCGCGGCAATCGCGTGACTGGCACAGAAGGTACGTCGGCGCGTCGCCGTAATCCAACTCGTCCAGGTCCAATGAGCGCAATGCCGAGCTTGGATGCCAAGCGCAACGAGGAAGTCCCAAAGCCTGTCAGTCGTGTCACTGGTGCTAGCGGCAGCACGGACCGAGGCTCCTTGGTAACCTACTCTGGCGGAGCACGGGGTTAACGTGAGACGCGGAAACGGCAATCGAGCCGCGCATGGGCGAGCACCCGGCTCGCCGCGCTCTCGCGGACTACCCGCGGCGGCACCGATGCCGACGCCTATGCAGCATCCTGGTATGCCGGTAGCCGAGACGCAAGCGAACGCGACACAGTCGACGAGAGCGGCGCGTAGCAGCCGCCAGCAAGCGCTTGCCGCACGACAAAGCGCACAACAAGGCCAGCGGACGCGCCCGACGCGCCCGCCGCGCCCACCACGTCCGGCAGCGCCGATATCCAAGGCCAAACTGGAAACCCGGCCGCATGCCACACCTGCGGCCAAGCCGGAGAACATCCGTTCGCAGACGCGCCGAGCAGGGGCCAGCCAAGCAACAGCCAGCCGGTCAAGAACCAGCCAGTCAGCGGCAGGTAAGGCATTGAACAGGCCGGCAAAGGCGCCGGCAGACTTGCATCCGCTGACCGATACCACGGCCAATGAACGGCTGTATCGCTACGAATCTTCCGTGAAGCAGGCGTTTGACAACATTGTTCCGGTGCTGAAACAAATCGCCAGCGAGCGTTGTGACCCGGACTTTGTGGATCGCGCGCAGCAAATTACCGCGCAGGAGTTCGGCTTTGAACTCCCCGCGCATATCCTTGACACGGCATGGGCGACCGGGCTGGATATGCGGCGGTTGTTTGCCTGGTGCGTGTTTGAAACCTATCGGCGGGTCAGTGACGAATTCTTCAACGCGGACCCGCTTGGCGGGCGTGTTGGCAATGACTTTCAAGCGTTTTTGCAGCAGTGCGGCTTCCATCTGATGGATATCACGCCCTGCGCGGACGGTCGTCTGGCCCACGCGATCAGCTATGTGTTGCGATTGCCTTATGGCGCGGTGCGACGTAAGTCCTATGCCGGCTCGCTGTTTGATATCGAGAACACGGTGGAGAAATGGATCGAAACCGAATTGATGCGCTTCCGCGAGGGAATCCCGAACAGGGCTGACGAGCCGACTCGCTATCTAAAAGTCGTGATTTATCACTTCAGTTCGGTGGATCCGGCCCATCAGGGGTGCGCTGCCCACGGCTCGGACGACGAGGCTGCAGCGCGTGAGGGTTGGGAGCGCTTGGCCGCTTTGCGCCAAGCGATCGAGAACGGTTTCTGCTGCGGCGCGTCGGTGGGCCTGTTGCTGATCGGCATGGATACGGATACTGATGCGATCCGCGTGCATGTTCCGGATACCAACGGTTATTGTGAATTAAATCAATGGCTGGATGTGGCCAAGGTGCATGAAATTACACGCGGGCTGAGCGCTGCCGAAGCGCGCACGCGAATCGCCGAGCTGGTTCAGGCTCATATGCCTGGTTCGCATGCTGGTGGCGCACAAGCAAACGGCATGGGAGCCTCTTCTACCGATGGCCTTTCTGACAAGGGCATGCTGCAGTTGATCGCTCGCTTGATCGAGAACAATCTGTCGCAGATCGACTATGTACGGCATTTCCATGACGGTCATTACCAGGATATCGGCCACGCAGAGCGATTCATCGGAACGGGCATTGGCTTCGAAGAGATCCAACTGCGCAACCTGACCTATTTCGCTTATCTCAGTACAGTAGAGGAAGGCGCGGCAGATCTGGACGTCGGCATCAAGATTTTTACCGGGCTCAATGTGAGCCGCAGCCTGCCGGTACCGATCGTGGTCCGTTACGACTATCACGGTAATGTCCCAGGGGCCAGGGAGCGAGCCGTGGCCCACTGCGAGCGCATCGCGGCAGCCCTGAAGGCGCGTTATCCAGCACTTTGTTCTGACGGCATGTTGCACTGTTTACGCGCGGTGCGCGATTGCGATGCCGGTACACCAATCGAATTAGTAGGTTCCTCGCTGGAGCCGGTGACCGGGGGTATGCACTGATGAAGATCTGTCAGGTGGTCAAACCGCTGGTCTCCACTTATCGCATTCCTGGCTTCGAACATAAGCATTTGCAGGTGGTCCAGGACGGCAGCTCACAATTGGTGGCGGTTGACGCCATTGGCGCGAAGCCTGACGACTGGGTCATCTGTGTCGGCAGCTCCGCTGCACGGGAAGCCGCTGGCAGTAAGGAGTACCCGAGTGATCTGACCATCGTCGGCATCATCGACGATTGGAATCCAGATGCACTCTGAGCACAGATCACGCCAGGCTGAGCAAAAATCATGGAAATCAATCAGGTAGTCGGCACTCTGGTCTGTACCGAACGGATCTCCGGCTTGGATCACTGTGCATTGCGCATCCTGGCCGATCGTAAGGGCAAACTGCTGGTTGCGACAGATCCGGTTGGCGTGCGCCCCGGGAACTGGGTATTTACCGTCAGCGGATCTGCTGGACGCTATGCCATGGGTGACCCGAAGATACTGACTGATTTGACCATCGGCGGGATCATCGACGACTGGGCCCCGGAGCAAGTCAGCCGACCCGATGCGCAGCGAGAAGACCGGGCCAGCGCCGATCCTGAGTCTACGGCGGAGATGCAAAGCGCCGAAGCGCGCGCGGCTTGAGCCGAACATAACTCGATTGGGACAAGGCGGGAATCCGAGTACCAATGTTTTTGGCAATGACGCGAGTCGCGATCATCGCGGGTATCGCAATAGTTGGGAGTAACGATAGATGGCAGGCGACAGAATCGGCATCGCCCTCGGCATGATCGAGACGCGCGGCTTGGTGCCGGCGATTGAGGCCGCGGATGCGATGACAAAGGCCGCCGAAGTGCGCCTGATCGGGCGTGAATTCGTCGGCGGTGGGTATGTGACAGTATTGGTGCGCGGTGAGACCGGTGCGGTCAATGCTGCCGTGAGAGCTGGTGCGGACGCCTGCGAGCGAGTCGGAGACGGCCTTGTGGCGGCCCATATCATTGCTCGCCCGCACAACGAGGTGGAGCCGGTACTCGCACAGTCCGGAGCCGCCTTTGCACCCGGCCAGCCGGGTCGCTGAGCGACGTCAGAGGCGTCGGTCGAACCAATCAAGTCACCTTGGCCCACGGCCTGGTGACGACGGAATCAACAGTCAACGAACCGAGACAGACGGAGAGAAATAATGGCTAACGAGACCATGGGTATTGCACTGGGCATGATCGAGACGCGCGGTTTGGTACCGGCAATCGAAGCAGCGGACGCCATGACTAAAGCCGCCGAGGTGCGCCTGATCGGACGCGAGTTCGTCGGTGGCGGCTATGTGACCGTGCTGGTGCGCGGAGAGACCGGCGCGGTCAATGCCGCAGTGCGCGCTGGCGCCGATGCTTGCGAGCGTGTCGGTGACGGTCTAGTGGCCGCACACATCATTGCGCGTCCGCACCGCGAGGTGGAGCCGGTGCTGCCCACCGGCAGCGGCAGCACCGACTGATCGCCAGCAGCCGACTTAATCTGGGGCCGCCGCCGCGTCGCTTGACCGAAATTGTGACGCGCCGCCCTACGATACCAACGACCGCGATCCGGGTCATCACTATGCCCGGCACAACCCTGAGTGGAGAACACAAATGGCAAATGAAGTCATGGGCATTGCCCTCGGCATGATCGAGACACGCGGTCTGGTACCGGCGATCGAAGCGGCGGACGCGATGACCAAGGCAGCCGAGGTGCGGCTTATTGGCCGTGAATTTGTCGGTGGCGGCTATGTTACGGTACTGGTGCGCGGAGAGACCGGTGCCGTTAACGCTGCCGTGCGTGCCGGTGCCGATGCCTGCGAACGTGTTGGCGATGGCCTGGTGGCAGCGCATATCATCGCTCGCCCGCACCGCGAGGTGGAGCCGGTGCTGCCCACCGGCAGCGGTTCGACTGATTAACTGCAATAGGACTGATCGCTGGTCCGTATGCTGCCATCTCGTTCATTCCCAGCAATGCGACCCCAGCAATTGCCAATCGACAAACGACTTCCGGCCCAAGGCTTCAGATCTGGACATCAAGCCCAGGCTCAGCTTCCGGTTGTGGCGCTGCCAATTGAATTCAGTCCAGTTGAATTCAGTCCAGTTCAATGCAGTCCAATCCAATCCGGTTCGGTCCAATCTGGGTCGTCACTGGCAACACGAGATAAACCACTGAGACCTGTCATCGTCTGACTCGACCAATGCGCAATGCCAGCATCCATCCGCGAACACTAGGGTATCTGGGCAGAGCCCTAAGCCTGGAGTATTCAGCGGTGCAGCAATATATGACCCAGGCGGCGCTGGCGGAGGCTTGGGGCCTGCGCGATGCCGCCGATCGCTTCCGTCATGAAACGGTTGAAGAGATGCAGCATGCGGAGCGATTGATCAAACGCATGCTTGGTCTCGGGGTGGCGCCCAATGCGTCGCAGTTACGACCAGCGGGCCTGGCGTACGGTCTGGTGGAATTATTGCTTCAGGATGCCGCATTGGAGGCGGAAATCGTAGCCTTGTACGATGAGGCAACCAATTTCTGTCGCCGCATTGCCGATACTGAGAACGCTGAGTTCTTTAACGCGTTGCTGCAAGACGAACTGCAGCACGCCGCCGAGATCGAGACCTGGCTGGAATCGCTCGGTGTGGCAAGGCGTACAACGGAGGATGAGCGTGCCTATTTCTGAGGCCGATGTTTCAGGAACCGCCGCTGGGTATCCTTGGCGTCGACGTGAACGACCTCTGCGCTTGGAGAGAAAGCTGGTCTTTGCAGACTATGAATTGTTGCGCGAATTTTTGCAGCGTGCCGGTGACCTGTCCGAAGAGACGGGCATCTATCCGAATCTGAGTTTCGGTCGAACCTATGTGAACCTAACGCTGTTCGCCGACGAACAAAGCGGTGAGCTGACTGCCGAGTCCGAGCGTTTCGCGCTGCGTATCGATAACTTGGTCGAACCCCCGGAGGAGCCCATGCCATGAGCGAAGATAATGCCACCCCCGACGCTTCTGATAGCACCTCGAATGTCGCGACCGAAACAGTGACTAGCACAACCAGCGGCCAAAGCAATCCGGCCAAGCCCGTGAGCGCGACAAAAGCCAACACTACCAGATCCGCCACGTCACGCACCTCGCGAGCCGCGGCAGCCGCGCGCCGCGCTCGCGCTGGCTCATCCAGTCCGGCAGCAGGGCCGGCGCTCAAGCCCGAACGTGCCGATGTGTTTCAGGCCGCTAGGCGAATTTGGCCAGATTAGCCAACGCCCTGCTCAACAGGCGCTAGGCCGCAATATCATTAGCAATAGCCGATGCCTGCTTCCTGCATCCTGCGATCGCATCACTGGTGTGGCGAATCTTCAACTCTTACCATAAGGGTTCCAACGCCAAGCGACCTCGGGGAAAGCCCTGCTTTAGGAAGCTTTTAAGGGGAAAGCTGTTATGGAGAAAGCCTTTGTCGGTCTTGGCTCACGGATTGATCCAATCTGGTTGCATCAACGCAGACTCGTAAATCCATCGGGCGAACGCCTAAGTCTGAATCGACCGGCAACCGCGGCCAGCTAGTCATGGCCGAATCTAACGACGTTCGCGCCATACCCGCCGGTGGCAGCTCAGATTATCTGATCAGACATACGACCTTGCGCCAGCTTCAATTGTTGGAAGCCATTGTGCGCCTTGGAAGCTTCACGCGTGCTGCCGAGGAATTATTCCTAACCCAGCCCACGGTGTCGATGCAGATCAAAAAGCTGGCCGACGCCCTTGGTACGCCGCTGTTCCGACAAGTAGGTCGCAGCGTCGAGCCCACCGACGCTGGCCTTGAGGTGCACGCGGCATGTCGCGAGATTCTCAACACGCTGGCAAACCTGGAGATCACGCTGGCGGACCTGAAGGGACTCAAGCGCGGTCGTCTGCGCCTCGGCGTGCTGACCACGGCAGCCTATGTTGCGCCGGAGATTCTGGGCGCTTTTTGCCGGCGCTACCCTGGCATTGATGTTCATCTGCAGGTGACCAATCGTGAAAATACGTTGGAACGCCTCAGAGCACATGACGACGATCTCTATTTGATGGGGCAGCCGCGCGATGAGAACGATCAGATCGAATCGCTGCCGTTTGCGCCGAATCCCCTGGTGATGGTGGTGCGTGCCGACCATCCGCTGGCGATTGAGCGCAACATCCCCATAAGCCGATTGGCGGAAGAGAATCTGCTGCTGCGCGAACCAGGTTCCGGCGTGCGCGACTCGGTGCTGAAGCAGTTCTCCGAGGCAGGGTTGCAGCCACGCGTGCGCATGCAACTCGGCAGCACCGAGGCAATCAAACATGCTATTGTCGGTGGACTTGGTATTTCAGCGCTGTCATTGCATTCTCTCACCCTTGACAGCACCGCCGGCCAGCTCGCATTGCTCGACGTCCAGGGGTTTCCGATCATGCGCCGCTGGCATCTGGTGCACTGGCGCGGTCGTGAATTATCGCTGGTGGCACGCACCTTTCTTGACTTCGCAATCGAGTATGAACCCGAGATCCGGGCGCGACTGGCGCAGGCCGAGGCTGCCTTTGAGCATACCCGCACAAATTTGATCAAGAAAAAATATCCTTAGATGCTCGAATCAGGCGTGAACCAACAGGACACTGATGTCTATCCCTATCCAGTCGCACGCATCGGTATCGTCGGCGGTGGCCAGCTCGGACGCATGATGGTGCGTGCAGCAAAGAGCATTGGCTGCGCCTGCGTGGTGCTCGATCCGACTCCCAACTCACCGGCGGGTCAGGTTTCCGGTCACCAAATCGTCGGCGATTATCATGATCCGGTGGCGCTGCGTGAGCTGGTCGAGTCCTGTGATGTGACCACCTTCGAGATCGAGGATGTAGATACCCACACGCTGATTGAACTATCTCGCGCTGGGCGTCGTATTTACCCCTGTCCAAGTCTGTTGGCTGACATCCAGGATAAATTGTGTCAGAAGCGAGCGTTGAGTGCAGCAGGTATTGCAACTGCTGAATTCGTTGCTGCTGATCGCCCTGATGCTGGGGAATTCGCGCGTTTTGGTTATCCATTGGTGCAAAAGGCCCGCCGTGGTGGCTACGACGGTCGCGGTGTGCAGGTCATGCATTGTGCAGATGACTTCAAATATCATCTGCCAGTGCCCTCTCTGATTGAGCGTTTCATCCCGTCCGACAAGGAACTCGCAGTGATGGTGGCGCGCGGGCAGGACGGCGATACCCGCTGCTATCCGCCGGTGGAGATGTGCGTACACGCAAATGAGAATATTCTAGACCTATTGCTGGCGCCTGCACGCATCTCCGCCGAAGTAGCGGAGGCCGCGCGCAAATTAGCCATCGATACCGTTGCGGCTTTGGCCGGGGTTGGCATCTTTGGCATTGAGCTGTTTCTGACGCAAAATCAGGAGCTGCTGGTTAATGAAGTGGCGCCGCGCACCCACAATTCAGGCCACTACACTATTGAAGCCTGTATGACGGATCAATTCGAACAACATCTGCGAGCCATCACTGGATTACCCCTTGGTTCCACCGACTTGCTTGCGCCGGCTGCAATGATCAATTTGCTCGGTGTACCCGGTTTTGGCGGCAGGCCCGTGATTCGCGGGCTGCGCGCAGCGCTGGCTGTTCCCGGCGTTTCGTTACACCTGTACGGTAAATCCACCACCCACGCTTATCGTAAGATGGGTCATGTCACTGTGCTTGATGACGATATCGAGCAAGCCCGCGACAAGGCGGAACAGGTTCGCGATCTGATCCGTATTGAGGGCGAGGAGCGAATATGAACAGTACCACCGACAAACCCTGCGTCGGCATTATTATGGGTAGCGATTCGGACTTACCGGTGATGCAGCCCGCTGCCGACATCCTGTCCGAACTCAACGTAACGTTCGAGATGACCATCGTCTCGGCGCATCGCACTCCAAAGCGCTTGTTCGACTATGCCGAGAACGCGGCGCATCGCGGGCTCAAGGTAATCATTGCCGGTGCTGGGGGCGCCGCGCATCTGCCCGGCATGGCTGCCGCTCTGACGCCACTGCCGGTCATCGGCGTGCCGGTCAAGACCCTGTCGCTGTCTGGCCAGGATTCGCTGTTGTCCATAGTACAAATGCCGGATGGCGTGCCGGTGGCTACGGTGGCCATTAATGGCGCCAGGAACGCAGGTTTGCTCGCGGCTCAGATCCTGGGTACTGCGGACCCTAAGATCCTCGAGCGTATAGCCAAGTTCAAGCGCGAACTCGAGCAACAGACATTGACCAAGGTCGCGCGCATGGCTGCCGGTGAAATCACCGCGCAGACGGTTAGCTTTTCACGTGTCAGAGGTATCTGATAGGCTCGCTTTCGAGGCTAACCGACATTGATGGGCGGTTCAGAAACAACCCGAACATGGCCACGAACGAAAACAACGACGAAGTCCCTGAACCCGGCCACATCTCAACTCCAGCGGGGCAGTCGTCGGCGTAATGCCTGGCGTAAACGGTATATCGGCGTCTGCCTGCGCTCGCCTCGACTGAACCGGTATGGGAAGGGTTGTCGCGGTCGTGGCAGTTCAAGAAAATCGCACAACACCGCCCAGCCATCACCGGCGCCGATATCCATTTCCAACAAGCTGTCAGGACGCTCGGCGAACCGTGCGCGCACCTGATCGCGATGGCGCTGGAATGCATCCAGGCACAGTGCGTGATCGAAGTGATCGGTACCATAAAGATCGCGATGCAGGCGCGATGAGAATGGATCGAGACCACCAGCGGCGAACTGATCGGCAAAGGATTTGAGCCAGCGCTCGGGATCACGCAGGGTCAGGATGAAGCGTGCGTCGGGAAATCGGTCATCGAGTGCTGTGTAAATCCGCGCGATTGGGGTATCGGCAAAGGCGTCGTGGCGTTCGAACAACGCCCAGTCGATGTCGATTTCCGCCTCTTCAGCGATCGAGGCCGAGTCGGATTGTGCGTTAAACTCAAGGTAGCGAAAAGCATGCTTGGTGGCATACCAATGCACCGCGTCCAGCCCCAGTACACGCAGCGCTTGGGTTAAGCTGGTGGTAGCGGTCTTCGACAAGCCGACGCAAAAGACCTTCATCGATCAACCGCCTCGCCTCTCTTCCAACGCCTCCCAACGCGCGTAGTTCGCTGACAGCTCGACCTCGATCTGGTTCAATCGAGTCTTGGCCGCGGCTGCTTCACTGCCGTCGCCCCGATACAAGGCCGGGTCTGCCATCTGTCGATGCAGGCTCTCCTGCTCCGCCTCCAGATTCTCGATTTGCTCGGGCAGTTGCTCCAGCTCGCGTTGCTCTTTATAGCTGAGTTTGGTGCCGGGTTTGGACGGCTTGCCGGAGGACTGGCTGCGGGGGGCTGACTGCTTGGATTCGGAGCCAGGCCTTTTCGCCTGTTTGGATGCCTGCTGGGATGCCGGTTGAGATGTTGGCGAGGATAAAGGCGACGGGCGCTGCCGCAGCCAGTCGGAATAACCACCCACGTAGTCACCGACCTGACCGTTGCCTTGTAATACCAGCGTCGAGGTAACCACGTTGTCCAGCAGATCTCGGTCATGGCTGACCAACAACAGCGTTCCGTCAAACCCAAGCAGCAGTTCTTCAAGCAATTCCAGGGTTTCGGCGTCGAGATCGTTGGTCGGCTCGTCTAGCACCAACACATTCGCAGGCCGGGTGAAAAGCCGTGCCAGCAGCAAGCGGTTGCGCTCGCCACCGGAAAGGGCCGATACGGGCTGTTGCGCGCGCTCCGGCGTGAACAGGAAATCTTTCAGGTAGGACAATACATGCTTGGACGCACCGCCAATTTCGACCTGATCACTACCGCCGGCAACGTTGTCGCGCACACTGAGCTCCGGAGAGAGCTGGGCGCGGAGCTGATCGAAATAGGCCACCTGAAGATTCGTACCTCGACGGATATGCCCGGTCTTGGGCTCGAGCTGCCCAAGCAGCAATTTCAGCAATGTCGACTTTCCAGCGCCATTTGGGCCAATGATGCCAACCCGATCGCCACGTAGGATTAATGTGTCGAGACCTGAGATCAGCGGCATTCCGTCCCAGTCGAAGGTCAGGTTCTCAGCTTCGATCACTAATTTACCGCCAGGCTCCGCGGTATCGAGCCGAATGCGCGCCTGGCCTGGACCTTCGCGCCGAGCACGGCGCGCCTCGCGCATGGCCTGCAATTCGCGCACACGGCCCTCGTTGCGAGTGCGGCGTGCTTTGATACCCTGTCGAATCCAGATCTCCTCATCAGCAAGCTTCTTGTCAAAACGCTCTCGCTCCTTAGCCTCGGCGTTCAGGCGCTCCTCGCGCCGGCGCAGATAATTGTCGTAATCGCCCGGCCAGTCGGTAAGCCGACCTCGGTCGAGTTCGAGAATACGTGTGGCGAGACGTCGCAGGAAGCGTCGATCATGGGTGATGAACAGCAGTGAACAGCGAAAGTTGAGCAAAAACTCTTCCAGCCATTCGATGGTGTCGATGTCGAGATGGTTGGTCGGCTCGTCGAGTAACAGCAGGTCCGGCTCGATGATCAGCGCGCGCGCCAGCATGACGCGTCGCCGAAGGCCACCGGACAAGGTCGCGTAGCGCGACTCGGCATCGAGCCCAAGGCGCGAAATCACACGCTCGGCACGCTGCTCGATATCCCAGCCTCCGTCTACTTCCAAACGCTGCTGGATCACGGCCATACGCTCGAGATCCGTGAAGCTGTCAGCATCGGTGCCGACACGGTGACTGAGTCGGTAGTACTCCCCGACCAGTGCGCCGAGTTCGCCGAGTCCATCCGCGACCATATCCAGCACGCTGCGATTGTCGCCGGTCGGTGCCTCCTGAGCTAAACAGGCGATGCGCACACCGGGACCAACGCGGCGTTCTCCGGCATCCATTTCCAGTTCGCCGTTGATTATTCGCAACAGCGTAGATTTACCGGCACCATTGCGACCGACCAAACAGACACGCTCGCCGGAATCGATGTCCAGATCGACCTTCTCGAGCAATGCCGGCAGCCCATAGGATAAAGAAATGCCACGTAATGAGATCAATGACATGGCTGCGAACCTGTCGAGGCGGAGTTCATGGCGCTTACGTGGTGGTCTGGATTTGCGAATTGGTCTGGACTCATGACGCTGAATGATAACCCAGGTCTGCAGACGTTCGTTGATTGTAAGCCAAATCGAGTACAATCATCCTTTACTCATCGTAAGAGAGTTGAACGGGTAGGTGACGCTTCAGAAACAAACCGCACATTTTCTGTGATTCAGCAGATTGGGTATAGCAATTGCCGGAGAGAAATGTACCAACTGGCGCCGGATGCTCGTTCCCTTTCGCGAAGCGGCAACCCGCCCAGAGTCGCTGTATGGGAGGGTTGCCGCGTCGAGGCCGGACGAGAAGACAAGCCAGGTGATTTATTTCTTCACAGAAATCGCCATAAGCCGCTCGTCCCGGGCAAACTGGGACATTTGTTTTTGAACCGCTACTAAAGGGGCAACAAACCGCATGGTCAAAACGGTTACATTGCGCGAGGCATGGTCCGGAGAGGCAGACTGCCGCAACTGCTCGCTGCGCACCACGGCTCTGTTCGGCGGTCTCGAGGAAAAGGATTTCGATCGCATCCACGATCCGATCGACCAATTCGATCTCAAGTCCGGCATGCCGCTGTACCAAACCGGCGATCAGGGTGATTTCATGTACACCGTTCGCAGCGGGGCAATGAAGCTGGTGCAATATCTCCCCGACGGCGGTCAACGTATTGTACGCATTGCCCGCAGCACGGATGTGCTCGGCTTGGAGGCCTTACTGGGTGATACCTATCACCATGATGCCATTGCGTTGCAGAACACCGAAGTCTGTCGTTTCCCAACGCGAATCGTCAAAGAACTCGCGCACGACAATCCAAAATTGCATCATGAGCTGATGACCCATTGGCAACGCGCGTTGAGTGAGGCTGATGCCTGGCTGACCGAGTTGTCCACTGGCTCAGCACGACAGCGCATTGCAAGGTTGCTACTCAGATTGGTGCGCGATCGTGAATCCAGCGAATGTACCTTGTTCAGCCGCGAGGACATGGGCGCCATGCTCGGTATCACCACCGAGACCGCGAGTCGCACCATCGCTGGCTTCAAGCGCGAAAGCCTGCTTCTGGAATCCCGGCCCAGTGTCTTCGTGCTGGATATTCCCAATTTGCGCCGCATTGCCGAAGAATAAGAACCTGTCTGACAAAAAAATGTCTATCAAAGTCAAATACTTTTTCTTCGAGGACAAGCTATGGGATACCCGAGTGACCTGACGGACGCCGAATGGGCGCTGATCGAACACTATTTTCAACCCCGTGATCGACGGGGCAGTGCCAGCCTGCATCCGCGCAAACGGATCGTCGATGCCATTTTGTACGTCGTGAAGTCCGGTTGCCAATGGCGCATGCTACCCAACGATTTTCCCCCCTGGCAAACGGTTTACGATCACTTCAGCCGATGGAACAAACGCGGTGTATGGGAAACCGCGCTGGATCAACTGAATGCACTCCATCGCCAAAACAACGGTCGCTCGGCATCGCCGAGTTACGGGATGATCGACTCGCAGAGCGTCAAGACCGAGTACGCGAGCGAAGAACGCGGGATCGACGGCGGCAAGAAGGTCAAAGGGCATAAACGCCATATCGTAGTCGATATCCTCGGCAACCTGTTGCATGTGTCGGTCCACGCAGCCAATTGCAGCGATACCGTGGCGGGTGGTCCCGTGATGGCGCGTGCGGCGGAGAAATACCCGAGCATCGAGGCGTTTTCCGGCGATGCGGGTTATCGCGGGACAGCCGTGAAATTTGTCGACGAGACACTCGGACTCGTCTTGCACATTTCCACCAAAATCAAAGACGGATGGGCTGTCCTTCCGAAACGTTGGGTGGTTGAGCGCACTTTCGCTTGGCTCGGTCGATTTCGCAGGCTGAGCAAGGATTTCGAGATCCTGACTGGGACTGCCGAGATATGATCCGTATCGCCATGCTCAAGAAAACGCTTGCAAATTGCGGCTGAAATTTTGCCAGACAGACTCTAACGTTCACAGAACCCTCGTGCCGAGGCTCTGAGACCGTGAAAGTATTCGCCGTAGGTCCGGTTAGCGCAGCGTAACCGGACAACACGCGTCCGTCAGTCGTTGATTGTCCCGTTACGCTATCGCTAACCCGACCTACCGCGGACTCGATTTCGGCGAGTAAGGCGAATACTTGCACAGGCTCTCTGCTTGGGAACCTAGTCCAGCTCTGCTTGCCGAGTGACTGCCACGAAGCAGAGCTTCGCTCCCCGCGTTCCCAAGCAATAATTCCGTTAACCATTGAGCTAGGTCAAAGAACAAGCCGTCGCCATAGTCTACTTTTCACCTGCGTGAAGAATAAAGAGCGAGCTTCACCGCAGCGGCAGTTCTCTGAATCGAGCGGGCCTATTGACGGTATTGCAGAAGCCGTTTTCCATGATCGGGAGAGTACGACGATGCCTACGCCTTTTTTTGACGAGGAGTTTACCTTTACCAATCCAGACGGGAGTTCGATACGGGTAAGGGGTTGGGGCAATCAGCACTATGCGGTGTTTGAAACCCTCGATGGGTTCACCATCGTCAAGGATCCTGAAACCGGCTATTACAAGTATGCCAAACTGTCCGAAGACGGTAACGATCTGATTCCCTCCGATGCCGATGTCGGCAAGGCAGAACCCGCAGCATTTGGGATAGAGCCGCATCTTCGCATTCGGCGCGACAGCGCGAAGCGCAAGGCGATGAGCGCGCCAATGCTGCAAGGCGAGCGCCCGCGTTGGCAACAGCGTCGAGAAAAAAAAAGGGATGAGCTGAAGGCGCGGGCGCTCGCTGCGGGTCCGGGAGATCGCCCAAGGTCCACGACGACCGTCGGGAATTACGTCGGTTTATGCATACTGGTGGAATTTCCCGACGTCTCCCCGACGATCTCCCGAACAGAAGTTTCGGATTACTGCAACAAGCAAGGCTATACGGGATTCGGAAACAACGGCTCGGTCCGCGATTACTTTACCGACGTCTCCCGCGGGAAGCTGACCTATACCAACGTCGTGACAGACTATTATACGGCTTCAAATAACCGGTCGTACTACACCGACCCTGGGGTTTCATACGGCACTCGCGCGAGACAACTCATCGTCGAGGCATTGGATCATCTCAAGGCACAAGGCTTCGACTTTGGGCAGCTCAGCAGCGACAGCTCAGGCTACATCTACGCGCTGAATGTGTTTTACGTCGGACCGACAGTGAACAATTGGTCCGAAGGCCTTTGGCCGCATAGCTGGGGCCTGGCGACGCCGTACAGCGTCGGAGGAGGGAAGAAATTCCGTGATTACCAGATCACCAACATGGGTAGCGCCCTCACGTTGAGGACGTTCTGCCATGAAAACGGACATATGATCTGCGACTATCCGGACCTCTACGATTACGGCGGCGAATCCGCCGGCGTGGGCCACTACTGCCTGATGTGCTACGGGGGAAACAACAGGAACCCGGTTCAGGTGTGCGCCTACCTCAAGAACGAGTCGGGCTGGGCCACGAGCCTCACGGAGATCAAACCGGGAATCACCGCGAATCTCACTGCGGGAGACAACGACTTCTACATCTACGCGAAGAGTTCGACGGAGTACTTCATCGTCGAGAACCGGCAGAAAACGGGCCGCGACACTTATTTGCCCGACGCTGGACTCGCGATCTTCCACGTGGACGAACAGGGCTCTAACAACAACGAGCAGAGAACGTCCGCGCAACATTACGAATGCTCTCTGGAGCAAGCGGACAATCGCTACGATCTCGAAGAAAATGCCAACGCAGGCGACGGCGACGATCTGTTCGGCGCGCCGAGCCACACCGACTTCTCGGACAGCACCACTCCCGACGCCAAATGGTGGGATGGCAGCAATTCGGGGCTGAAGATCGCTCAGATCTCCGCATCGGCCGCGACGATGACCTTTACCTCGCCGGTGGAGGCGGGATGGGAAAACAACAAGCTCGTGCAGTGGGTCTATGGTCACGCGAACAGCCAGCTTGCCTACGCGATCATTGAAGGCGTGCCGGGCTGGAAAAGGATAGCGCCGACTTCCGAAGACGGAGTCGCCAATGTGCTGGAGATTCTCAAATTGGCCAAAGCCAACGGAGTTCGGGTGAACGTCTACATCGGGTCCGACAGCCAGATCCATGCGGCGGTCATGCTATAGCGCCCGAAACAATAGCGCTCCGTTCGGGACAATGTCTGACGGCCGGGCGCAATCGACAGCAAGTAATCGAAAGCGGAGAGAGAAGATCATGTGGAGCAACAACAAGCTCGTTCAGTATGTGTACGCCCACGTCAATACGAAGCAAGCCTATGCCATCATCGAGGGAATGGACGGCTGGAAGCGCATTGCGCCCACGTCGGTAGACGGCGTCTCGAATGTCTTGGATGTGCTGGCAGTCGCCCAAGCCAACAACAAGCGCGTCAACGTCTACATCAATTCCAGCAGCAACCAGATCGAGGCGGCGTATTTCGGCTAGTCGTGACGATCACGCGACGGATGCCTGCGAGGAGGGCCTCCGTCCGGCTGTGATCGCGCGTAGGAACCCGCACACCGGTAGAATTGCCGCTTGGGTGGCGTGGACTGTAGTGCACATCAGCGAGACTTCAATCATGGCGTTCTTCAGCGTTTCTCTTGCAGCGGATACCATCGAAGGGGTGGCCGCTTTGATCCGGCGCAGTGACGCGTCGATCCCGGAGGGATCCACCTTTGGTTCCCCGGCGCATCCGCAGGCCGCAGACGCGGGCGTCCCCGTGGAGGCCGCGCTCGGGGACGCCGGGCCTCCGGCTGCGCCCACGTCCGACCATGCCGCGTACGCGTCGCCCATGAGTGCGCAGGAGGGAGGGCCGCCTCCGTTGTCGGAGTTGGGCGCGGCGGCGGCTCAGCGCCCATTTGGCGAATTGGGTGAAGCGCAGCCTCCGCCGCTCGCGGAACGTGCGACCGGGCCATTCGCCGCAGGGGCCATCCCTGAGGCAGGTCTCCCGCCGCCCTTGTTGTCGAGCGGGGCCTTGGCCGGTTCATTAACAGCCCCTGAAGTTCTGGAGGGCGGGCCACCGGCGCTGGTGGAGCTTGAGGCAATGGCTGGTGTGCCGACGTCTGTCGTTGCACCGGGGAGCGGTCCTCCTTCGTTGTTTGAGCTAGAGACCCTGCCGAGTAGCGCGGCACCGGCGCACAGCGGCCCTCCGGCGATCGCGGAACTCGCGACCCTTTCGGTCGGCGCGGATGCCAACTAAGCGGCCGCTGCCGCGCTTCCGCAATAGCGCCATGGGTAGGCGGTTCGACGACGGCGAGGGGAACCGTCGGCGAACAGCATAAGGCGTTTCCTTCCGCCGCGTCTTCGGTCGGGCTGCGTTATAGGGCGATCACCGCCGGCTCGATTTCCGCCGACCTCGGGGTGTCGCCCTCGGTGGGGGGAGAACGCACGTCGCGGGCTGCCGCGCCTCCTGGCGCAGCCGAGGCACCCAGTGCCTTCGCTACCATGGCGTGCTCGCGCCGAACTCGCCGCCGCGGTCGGCTGCCATCGCCTTCGGCCCTGAGGTGGCGGAAGCAACCGGCGCACCGACCGAGGTCAGTTCGCCGCCTCGTGCGCGAGCCTCCAATGCTCGCTCCACGGCGCGCACTCTCTGGGGCATGCTGCCCCGATCCGAGCAGGCCCGGCTGTTCAAGTCGCTACCGCTGGTCTGTCCTAACTGCGGTGCGTACATGCGCATCATCGCCTTCCTCACCGAGGCCGTCCCAGTGCAGCGCATCCTTGCTCATATCGGGGAGCCCACCGAGCCACTGCCGCTCGCCCCCGCCCGCCTGGGACGATGCGCCCGACCCGGCGCCGGACTGGAACCCCCTCCAACAGCCCGAGTCCAACTTCGAGCCCTTTCTGATTGGGATCAGCGCATTGCCTGGTAGCGGCCGTCTCTCAAAGAAGACGGTGCAGCCCCACTTGCGCCACGCTGCACCGCCTCTGAAATCCCCAGCACCCCACAACGCGCACGCCTGCACCGCCCCCGACACCCGTCAGCCCCGCTGTTCGGTGTTGACCACAGATCCCGCCCCCGCTATCGTCCTCTTGAGAGCCAACCTGGGCGCTCACGTGGCTTGGATTTCCTATCCGTCGTAACGGGGCACAGTACGACTGCTGCACGCCATGCCCCAGATCGATCCCCTGACCCTCACCGCCGCGGATCTTAGGTACCCCGGCCGAGACCCTGCTGGCGCAGGTGCAGGCGCATGTCGGCGAGCCGCGTATCGCTGCACGTTCCGGCGGTGCCTCGGCTTGACGCGGTGTCGGGGCAACCCGCCCCGCCAAATCGGGCAAGCGCGGCCGATCAGACGATGCCCTCGCGCTCGAGCTGTTGGGTCAGCACCTCGATTTGCACGTCGAGGTCGTCCAGGTCGCTGTCCAGCAGCCGCTGCTGCTGTTCGCGAAAGGCGTCCTCGACCGTGATCAGGGCGCGGCGGAAACGTTCATCGAGCTCGGGCGCGATGACCAGGCCATGGGTCTTGGCATAGCCCTCGACGATGCTTTTGACACCGTCGAGGTAGACGTTGAGAAACTTGCGCGCCCGGCGCAGGCCCCGTGGGTCTTCCTGCAGCCGGTTTAGGATGGCGCTGGCCAGCTCTGCGATGCGCCGCAGCTGGTCCGCGAGTTCAGGCTGCTCGATATCGCGGCTCGCTTGCTCGATGGCGGCGATGGAGTGCTCGGCATGCGACAGCGTCAGGCGCGCCTGTTTGCCGATGCCTTGTTTGCCGATGCCGGGGAAATGCCGGCCGTGCTTTAGCTCGAAGCCGTAGGTCAGATAGCAGCCGAGCAGTGCCAGCAGCGCAAAGACGACGGCGATGGCTGGGTGGTGACCGACCCCGAGCCAAGCGGTCATGCCGGTGGCGAGGGCGACCAGTACAGCGCCCAAGGTCTTCATCGGCCAGGCGGCAACACTGGCCTTGCCGGCGGACAAGCCGCCGCGCCGCACCAGCAGCGCGCCGCCAAGAAACAGTCCATAGCCGATGCTGTTGCCGAGCAACGCGAGCAGCTGCCCCTGTGCCAGCGAGACCACGGCGGCCACCGCGACCGGCAGCGGCAGCAAGAACAACAGCCATGCAGACGCGGATGATGGCCGGGCAGCGTCGGCCTGCTGCCTGCGAACACCCTGCAGCAACCGTCGCCATAGCAGCATCAACAAGCTGGCGACGATCAGGGCGATGGCGGTCAGGAGTAGCAGGCGTGGCATGCGCTGGCGCCTTCAGTGCCGAACAACGACGGCCTGGCCTGCGCTAGCAGCCATCGCCGGGGATGAACAGGAGGCCAGCAGCGCCTGCGTGGAGGCGACGCCGATGGCAATGAAGATGAGCAGGATGCCGAGCGGTTTGCGCAGATGATCAGGCATGGATGCTATGCTTGGGCTGAGGTATGACGGGGCAGCATGACGGGGCTCAGGCTTGCGCAGTTGCGATGTTGTTTGCACGTTGCATGGTCCATCTAAGCGCCGCCGGACGCAAGTACATTCTGTCTGCTTGCACGCCAACAGGATGCAATCCTCAAGATAACGCGAGCGATTGTGACCTTCACCGTATGATTGAATCCCTATGATTGAATCCCTGGAATTGTCCCTGCTGATTGGCGCAGGACTGGTGCTGCTCAGTGTGCTGGTCAGTCCGTTGGCGACCCGCCTCGGGGCGCCCATCCTGCTGGTCTTTCTCGGCATCGGCATGCTGGTTGGGCAGGATGGCCCCGGTGGTTTCGAATTCAACGAATTCAATTACGGTGACACTTTACCATTTACACTATTTTGTTCTGGGCTTATGCTAAGCGTATGTCTCGGCTTCCACGCATCATCGTTCCCGGCATCCCCACCATGTGACGCAGCGTGGGAACAGACGCCAACAAGTTTTCATGAAGGAAGACGACTATGCGCTTTATAGAGATTGGCTAGCGAACGAGTGTCGATCAAACGGCGTGGAAGTCTGGTCCTACTGCCTGATGCCGAACCATGTGCACTTGATTCTCGCACCCTCCAACGAGACCGGCCTGTCCCGCGCCGTCGGGGAGACGCATCGTCGATATAGCGGCTACATCAACGCGCGATTGCGGGTAACCGGCCACCTGTTTCAAGGGCGGTTTGGCTGCGTGGCAATGGATGAAGCTCACTTGATGGCAGCCTTCCGCTACGTGGCTTTGAATCCCGTGAAGGCCAAACGAGCTGCGACGCCTGCCGACTGGCCCTGGTCCAGCACGCCAGCACATTTCCGGCGCGAAGACGATGGATTAGTCACTGTTCGACCCCTGCTGAATCGCGTCGATAATTTAGCGGAATTCTTGGAGATGCCGGAAGATCCTGAACACTTGGCAGCTCTCACCAAGGGCCAAACCATCGGACGTCCACTGATGGACGATCAAAAGCTTGGCGAGCTTGAAAAGCAACTTGGCCGAGCGCTACGTCAAGGCAAGCGAGGTCGGCCCGCTTCGCAAAAGAATGACCCGAAACAACGAAAATTGGTGTAAATGGTAAAGTGTTACCGTAATTCAACAGCGACAAAGCCCCAGGGGTCAGTCAACAGGTCAGGGCTAGGTAGATCGTGCGCCGGGCTCATGGTCGATTCGCTGCCGGTGGATGGAGGGGCGGCCCCAAAAGGCTACGTCGGACTCGACCTTCAGAGCACAAAGCCGGTTGAGAAGGGATTCTCCAATCGCATCGGTCCAACCCGTCGGCCATCCTGCATATCCTCGCTCAGCAGCCGGGTAACGCCGGCACCGCGGGCGGTCTGCACCAGCATGGCGTCCCAGAAGGCAAAGTCGTGCTCGGCCCTAAGGGTAATGGCGGCGGGGAGGGTGCCGGTTTCCGCGGCGATGGTCGGGAACAGCGTCATCCAGTCTCGGATCATGGTGCTTGCATCTTCCAGCGACATCTTCTCCTTGCGCGTGACGGCATGGAAAAACTCGGCGAGGGCTTGCAGGGTGAGCACGCAGTCGCGCTCGGCCATGGCGTCCATCAGTGCAGCGGCCTGCTCATGGCGCGTGCCTGCATCGGCGTCGATGCTGTAGATCAGGACATTGGTGTCGATGCTGAAACGTTCGGGCATCGGTTCAGCGCTCGTGGAGCTCATCCCGGACGGCACTTAGGCCGCCGAGGGCGTAGCCGCGACGCATGCGTGCGCGCAGGCGCTCTCGGGCCGCGCTTTGGGCGTCCGACAACGTCTTTCCGCTGGTCGGGATGGGTAAGAGGCGGGCAATCGGCTTGCCGCGGCGGGTGATCACAAACTCGGCGCCGTCCTGCACGCGCTCAAGGTAACGAGAGAGGTGCTGGTTGGCGTCGCGGATAGAGACTAGCTCTTGCATGACCGAATCTCCGTGGGCTGTTCCAATCTACGTGGGATGTTCTACATGAGCCTAGGGTAGCCCCTGATCGGAGGTTTGGCAAGGCGCTACTTTGCCGCTCAAGCCCAGGCGAACGAGCATGGAATGCTGGCCCCTCGCTCAAGTCGACCCGGTCACCACCACCCCCTGCCCCTCGTCCTCATCCACCGGCTCGCGGAACGGGCACGGCGACGATCGGGCCGAACAGCAGGGAGATGGCCATGCCCTCGAAGATCGGGGCGAACAGGATGGCGACGGCGCCGGCCATCATGGTCAGGTCCGTGATCCAGATCGGGCGCATGCGGGTCTTGCCGGCGAGCGCGATCAAGCCGATCATGGATGTGGCCGTGAACTCCGCTTCCATGAGCCAGTGGCCGGGGATGATGCCGATCAGGGTGAGCGGGATCGGGCTCATGATGATGATGGGGTGGATGAAGTTCTTCAGCTCCCACACCAGGAGGATGAAGATAAGGACTAGGGCGGCGGCGAATGCGAGCCCCAGGTCGCGGAAGGTCTCGTAGGTGATGGTCCACTCGCCGGACCATTCGAAGCCGGCGCGGGCGTCGCCGGCGGATAGGAAATCCAAGCCACCTTTAGCGTCCAGGTTGGCCCGAGGAAGAAGGGTAGCGGGGGTGGGATGCGCCGTCAACCCCCGACTGCGGGGCTGATGGACGTCGCGCGCGGCGTGGGGGCGCGCGTTTCGGGGTGCTGGGGTGAGCACCTGCGCCGCAGCGCGCCGCTGGCAGACGAGCGGGGCTGTAGCGTTTCCTGCGGGATAGAGACGGCGGCTACCACGCAATGCGCTGATCAAACTCGAAGTCGAACTCGGGCTGTTGGAGGAGGTTCCAGTCGGGTTCCGACTCGGGCATATCGTCCCAGGCGGGCGGGCCGCGTGCCGGTGTGATCGGCGGCGGACGCGGCGGCTCACCGATATGGGTAAGAATCTGCTCGACGGGCGCGGCCTCGGCGATGTTGCGCGATGCGGCGCTTAGCCGCGCCGCAGTTGGGACAGACCAGGGGCAGCGATTCGAACAGCCGCTGCCGGCAGCATGGCCCACAGATAGCGCGCCGGTGAGCGGGCATTGGGGGCCGGCGCCCGGGGCGGCGAACTGACCACGGTCGGTGAGCCTGTTGCGTCCGCCACCTCGCGCCCGAAGGCGATAGCAGCCGCACGCAGCGGCGCGTTGGGCGCAAGCACGCCGTGGTAGCGATGGCGATGCCGCCTGGGCGGCGGCCAATCTGTGAACAAGTTGCGCCGCGAGCTGGTCGATCAGCTCCAGCGGCGTGAGCGTCAGCGCCGTGGTGCCGTCACGCTGTGGCTTTGGCAACCGATAGACGACGCGCTCGTCGTCAAGCCGCTCCAGGCGCTCGAGCGCGAACGGTGGGCGAGCACAATAGCGCAGCAGCCGCTCCAGGCCGGCGCGATCCTGCGCGCCCACGCACACCTCGGCATCCAGCGAGAAGCCGCTGTTCTCCCAGGCGCGCATGTCGCAGACGTCATCACGCTCGATCAGGCCGCTGCGGGCGAACCAGCGCAGCACCCGCCCGCGTACCTGTTCGGCGATGGCAGCGACGGCCTCGGGGGTCAGCTCGGCCGCGGGGCGAAAGCGCACGGATTGCGGGTCATCACCGGCCTCCTCGACCGGCTCGAAGACCCCGTCGATGATGCAGCAATGGTAGTGAACATGGCGATTGAGGGAGGCACCGAAGCGGTGGATGAAGCTCACCGCTTTGAGGCGGGCTCGCGCGCCGGCACCGCTGCCTTGGATCAAATGCGCCTCGATGACGCGCAGTAGGATTCGCAGGACGGCGCTGAGGGCGCGCGGCTCGCGCTCCAGGTACCAGCGCAGCCGTTTGGGCACCGAGAGGACCCACTGGCGCACCGGCAGCGGCGGGATGACGTGATCGACCAGGTGCGCCGCGGTCTCCGCCATCCGCCGGGCGTTGCACGACGGACACAGCCCGCGCCCTTTGCATGAGAAGGCCACCAGGAAATCATGCCCGCCCCCTGTGTGAACAATTGGGGACATCTGGCCCGGGCGAAGCTGAAGGCCAAGGATGCCGCATTCGAGGTAGTGGCGGAACTCGCGCTCCACGTAGGCCGGCACGCGCTGCCCGTCCCAGTCGTCTTCCCCTGCGAGCGCGAGATAGGTCTCCAGGTGCTGCTGGACGATCTGGTAGAGGGCGGTTTGCTCGGGATGGCGGCGGCAGTATGGGGCAGTTCCGCATCCCGGTGACGCGACGGCCATGTCGGTATCCGGCTGGAATTCGGCGCTTGACTGTATTGATATACAGTATAGCCGGGCGCCCCGGTTCCGGTGGGCCTGCGGCCGTGGAGCCCACGCCCGGCTCTTGCGCACGCACGCCTTCCCGCTGCTGGAGGGCGGGCGGGCGGCGAGAGCTCACCTGGTCCTCGGGCGTGTCGGGCGATGACGAATCGAGATCACCCAAAGAGCTTACTGGGGAAATCGCTTCATCGCCAGCTTCTTTCCGCAGCCGACGACGCCCTCTATCGTGCCAAGCAGTCCGGTCGGAATCGCGTGCGGGCGTGAGCGGCGGTGGGCGTGGCGGCTCACCGATGTGAGTGAGGATGCGCTCGACGGGCGCGGTCTCGGTGATGAACGCGATGATGCGCCTATCCGCCCCGCAGTTGGGACAGACCAGGGGCAGCGACTCGAACAGCCGGGGCTGCGCTCGGATCGGGGCAACATGGCCCAGAGAGTGCGCGCCGGGGAGCGCGTCTTGGAGGCCTGCGTCGGCGGTGGCGAACTGACCGCGGTCGGTGCGCCGGTTGCGTCCGCTACATTGACGTCTCGTTCCGTGGCGTTCGGGCGGTTCTCGACTTTAGACGGGGCGCTGGCGGATCGCCCTATCGGGCATCCGCCCTAGTGCTTCGGTGCAGATGTTCCGAGACAGTTTCCGATCGTTGTCGTTGTCGTTGTCGTTGTCGTTGTCGTATTCGTAATCGTAATCGTCTTAGCCGGAGGCTCGATAGCGACCACGATTACGACAACGACAACGAACTGCCTCGGGATTTCTGTACCGCTCCACTAGGTAAGATTCGGATCAATGTCTCTCGGTCCGGCTAACGTTCGCTATTGTTGGCGACTTCTAGCGGCTACCGAGACGCTCGTGTACCCATTGCGAAACAAGCTCCCCTTCGGAAATGTGCGCTTGGCGAGCTCGGGATCGTAACGCTCGTGCGTCTGACGCAGACAGATGAATTTGAAGTTGGTCGACTTGCTGGAATACAGGCGCTGTGACTTCTTCGAGTTCACCTTCGAAGTCTGTTAAGTCATGGGTCTGCCAGAACTCAGCAAGTGCCGAGATTGAATCGGTTTTGGGTAGATGCTTCATCTTGTTTTCCAGTTCTGGTAGCGTCTTTTCTCGCGGGCCGTCATGGTCCGCGCCGTTACAGGATAGCCCTTGCCGTCAGGAAAGCTGATGACGATGCAGAGCAGGTGTCTCCCCGCGAAGGTCTCTCCAAGCACGTGATAGACAGGATTCTCGCCTTGTGATTTTGCTCTGAGAATCAAGGATCGGTGGAAGCAAACTTCCTCGAACTCGTCCGGCGAGACATCGTGCCTCGCTATATGCGCGATTCGATCTTCGGGCCACAACAATTCCTGAATCATTGCTCTTGGGGCTGACAGAGGTACGACGATGAGAAAGGGAGCCGTCCTCTAGCTCTTAATCGCCTATCCAGGTTATGACAGAACGCCAAGCGGGTCTCTTCGCCAAACTCTTGCAAGGAACGACGGCTGGTTCCCGGTAGCCGATGAAATAGCAAATCTGAGCCGTCGTGTCGACGACGTATGCATCGACGGTCTCTTTTCCGAAGTATTCTTGAAAAAATCCATGACCCATGTCCCTTATCGTACTTTCCGCAGCGCTAGCACTAGCTGAAAACAAGACGCTGACAATAAGACAAGTTGATCTCGCTTTCACCGATGTAACCGGACCAATGATTTTACAAGACGGCTTTCAATGGATTTGGGAACCGAAAGGTGGTCTAGCGTCAGCTCAAGGCGGGATGCTTGATGGTGAGCAATGTATTGCTGAAAACGGCTCAATGAAATATCGGTGCGCGGCAGTCTATCAGCAGAATTTACGATGAGGTTTCGAATCTGTAGATAAAGCGTGGGTATACCGACAATAAGCGAAACAAGTGCGGCGGATATATATAGAATCTCTAACATCTTGCCATTTCACAAACCATGGCTGCGAGTTTAGCGTCAAGTAATTCAGTGCGCACAGTTCGCCCAACTACAATTCGACGGCCCAACGGGTTGATAAAGCCGCCACCTGTTGCGTAGAAAACCAGAAAACCCATGGCATGTCAACGGGTTTGGGTCGTTTGTTTTCTTACACGATAGCTGAGTTATGCGCCCGAACGGCTTCCTAAAGCGGATATGGAAGCCATTTGGCCGGCCTAATCGGGTGGCAAACTCAGAGCAAAAAGAAATTTGCAATTAATTTTCAAGTGGCTACCCAGGTATTTTCACAGGCCGCCTGATGCGTTATCCAAGCGGGCGATGCTGCGGAAATATATGGCATGAGTATTGCCCTCGTCTGAAGGATGCCTGCGCCGCGGCATTAGGTCCTGGGGTCGTCGTCCACGCAGGCTTGCGAGATTGGATGGAACTAACCATAAAGACAGTTCAAAGCCACAACAGAGGCGCAGAAAAAGGGGGCCAGAAAAAGCGCGCAAAATAGGGCTGCACCCCGAGGTATCCCTAGACAATCTGTTGCTGTAATAGCACCCTATGCTGCCCTGTCGGCAGAGCCCTGTGTCTGACGGTTGACCTGCCGGCGTCGTCGGCCTAGGAGGCTGTCCGAGAACTCAGAGCACGCACAACATGTAGCGCCTACAATCGAGTTGTGCACTCTATATCTTGTGTCTTATTTTCATTCTCGGACAGCCTCCTAGTGCTTCGGTGCAGATGGTCCGAGACAGTTTCCGGTCGTTGTCGTTGTCGTAATCGTCTTAGCCGGATGCTCGATAACGACCACGATTACGACAACGACAACGAACTGCCTCGGGATTTCTGTACCGCTCCACTAGATCGGTCCGCGCCCGCAGTCGTCGCCGACCTGCGCTTGGCAATGCGAATACATTGTTTGGAGAAGCCAAGTAAGGGCCGCCCGCGCGGGATGCCGGCCTGTTACTGTGGCACCTGCGAGTGAGGTGGCACCTGCGAGTGAGGCGCTGTTTGCGCGCCGCGCACCCCGCTCAGTAACAGCGGGTCGACATGTCAAGCCTGATCTTCCGCATCATCCGACCATCCAGGCCCTGGCCCGGCACCTGGACGCCACGGCCGCGCCGCCTGCGGATCTTAACGGTCGCTCTCGAGCGCGGCAGTAAGCGGCACGCCCGCCAGGCGGCCCGGGCGCGACAGACCCACCCCCAACGCGACAACCGAGGCGTAGCGACAGCATGACCAAGCCCATCTCCATCCTAGGCATCAACTGCGCCTACCACGAATCCTCGGCCTGTCTGATCCAGAACGGGAAGCTGATCGCCGCGGTCGAAGAGGAGCGCTTCAACCGCGTCAAGCACGGCAAGCCGGCGCGGGTGGACAAGGCCGACGAGCTGCCGGAGCAGGCCATCGCCTTCTGCCTCGAAAGCGGCGGCTTGGCCGACCTGTCCGAGGTGGACTTCATCGGCTATTCGTTCGAGCCGGAAGACCGCCTGCGCGAGAACCTGGCGCATGACCACGGCTACCCCATTGCAGACGGCGACTACGGCACCGAGGCCGGCGAGCGGCTGTTCTACGAGAAGAACCTGAACGTCGAGCGCAAGCTGCGCGCCCGGGGCTATGACGGCCGCTTCTTCTATCTGGACCACCACGACTGCCACGCCGCCAGCGCCTTCTACGTCTCCGGCTACGAGAGTTCCGCGGTCATGGTCGTGGACGGTATCGGCGAGTTCGAGTCGTCGAGCTTCTATGTCGGCGAGGCCACGCGGCTGCACCGGCTGAGGCACTATGAATACCCGGACTCGCTGGGCTTCCTGTGGGAGAAGCTATCGGCCTATCTCGGCTTCAGCATCTACGACGCCTCCAAGGCCATGGGCCTGTCGTCCTAAGGCGAACCGGGGGTCTACGACGCGGCCCTGTCGAAGCTGCTGCGGGTGGAGGACGACGGGCGCTTCCACGTCGACGACCGCCTGGTGCGCACCCGCAACGATGACCTCAGCGCGCTGGAGGAGGTGTTCGGCGCGCCCAAGCTGGCGGCACCGGTCAGCGCGGTGACCCCGGACAACCAGCACTGCGCCGACATCGCGGTGGCCTTGCAGCTCGCCACCGAGCAGGTCTTCATCAAGCTCGGCCGCAGCCTGCGCGCCGAGACCGGCCGGCGCCACCTGTGCATGGCCGGCGGCGTGGCGCTGAACTGCGTCGCCAATGGCTATCTCGCCTACGAGGGCATCTTCGACAACATCTACGTACAGCCGGCCGCCAACGACGCCGGCACCGCCATCGGCGCCGCCTACCTGATCTGGCACCACAGGCTCGGCCACCCGCGGCAGCCGATCACCAAGAGCCCGTACCTGGGGCCGGCCTACGGCAACGACGCGATCGAGGCCGTGCTGGCGAACAGCGGCCTGGACTACAGCCGGGTGGAGCAGGTGGAGTCGGCCACCGCGCAGCTGCTCGCCGACGGCGCCATCATCGCCTGGTTCCAGGGGCGCATGGAGATCGGCCCGCGCGCACTGGGCAACCGCTCGCTGCTGGCCGACCCACGCCGCCCGGAGGTCACCGACCTGATGAACCTCAAGGTCAAGCACCGCGAGGCGTTCCGCCCGTTCTGCCCCAGCGTGCTGGCGGAGAAGGCGGCGGACTGGTTCGAGCTGCCGGAGCCGATGCCGGAGATCGCCGACTACATGCTCGGCGCCTTCCGCGCCCGCAAGGACAAGGCGGCGCAGATCCCGGCCGTGGTCCATTTCGACGGCACCAGCCGCATCCAGGCGGTGCGCAAGGAGACCAACCCGCGCTTCCATGCGCTGCTCACGGAGATGGACAAGCGCACCGGCGTGCCGGTGCTGCTCAACAACTCCTTCAACGACCAGGAGCCGATCGTCTGTTCGCCGGCCGATGCGGTGAAGACCTTCCTGAAGACGCGCATCGATTATCTGGTCATCGGCGATTTCGTCGCCCACAAGGCGCGCTGAGGGCAGCGGGAGATGGATATGACAGACTTCGCGGAAGTGATGGCACAGATTCCGGCAGGGCGCCTGCTGAGCCGCGTGCATGACCTGCTCGTCCTGACCGATCCGGTGGACTACGCCGGCGTCGATCAGGTGTTCCCGATGTATCCGGAGCAGCCGTTCTTCCTTGACGAGCTGCGCCGCACCGACCTCCGCGGCGCGCGGGCGCTGGAGTTCGGCCTGGGCTCCGGCGTGCTGTCCATCGGCACGCTGAAGGCCGGCGCCGCGCGCGTGGACGCGCTGGAGATCAACCCGCGGGCGAAGCTGTTCGCCGGCTTCAACGCGCTGCTGAACGGCGTCGCCGACGGGCTCTGCATCCGCGACGGCGATCGCGCCGACCTGTGGGCGCCGGTGGCCGGGGAGCGTTTCGACTTCATCCTGTCCAACCCGCCGTTCATGCCGAGCCCGCCGGGTGCCGCCGAGCACTATTTCCACTCCGGCGGCGGCGGGCTGCTGGGCATGGATTTCCTCGAGCGCATCCTGGCCTGGCTCGACGATCACCTGGCGGTGGGCGGTCGTGCCCAGTTCGTCACCGCCGCGCCCGGCGACGCCGAGCTGCCGACGGCGCTGATCGAGCTGCTCGAGCGCCACCTGCGCGGTGCCGCGACCCTGGTGGTGGACCCGCTGCGGCTGCCCTTCGACGACCTCGCCCATCACCTGCCCGAGGGTCTCTCCGCGGCGGCCATGACGGCGGCGACGCACGAGCTGCAGGCCAGCGGCATCAGCCACGAGTACCTCTGTGTCCTGCACTACGCCGCGGACGCGCCGCGGGGGCTGAGTGTGGAGCAGTGCGCGGCGCATCCGGCTTGGGATCAGCCGCTCCCATAGACCGCAACTCGGATACCGACATGCAGACACAGCTTCCCCTCGCTTCCCCCCAGCGCGGCATCTGGCTCGACCAACGCCTCCATGCCGACCTGCCTCTCTACAACCTCGGCGTCTATATCGCGATCGACGCGGCGTTGGACATCGCCGTCTTCGAGTCGGCCGTTGCGGCGCTGGTCCGCCGCCACGATGCGCTGCGCACGCGCCTGCATGGTCTTGGCGGCGAACAAGTGCTGCCCTGGCAAGATTTCAGCGCATCCGTCGGCGCCGGCGTCGGCATCCGGGACCTGTCGGCAGAGCGCAACCCGGATGCAGCCGCGCTGTCCTGGATGCGGCAGCGCATTGCCGAGCCCTTCGCGCTGGACGGGCCGCTGTTTCGCATTGATCTGGTGCGCTTGAGCGCCGGGCAGTGGTATTGCCTGATGCAGTATCACCACCTCATTGCGGACGGCTACAGCATGGCTTATCTGACCCGTGCCTTGGCCGACCTCTATCAGCGCGGGCTCGCGGGGGCCGGTGACCGGGACGGACAGGGCGATGCCGGCCCGCGGCCGAGCTGTCGCGACTACATCGTCGAGGACCAGGCCTATCGCGAATCCCCCGCCTTCGAAGCCGATCGGGCCTATTGGCTGGACAAGCATCGCGCGCCGCCGGCACCGCTCTACAGCCGACGCGGCAGCGATGTGGCCAGCAGCGGCCAAGTATCCCTGAGCCTCCCGCGTGAGCTGTGGGGCCGCGTCGAGGCCTTCGCGGGCGCCAACGACAGTCGTCCCTTGCACGTCTTTCTGGCGGCGCTCTACCTGTACTTCACGCGCTGTGGCCACCGCGATGAGCTGGCCATCGGCCTGCCCATGCTCAACCGGCCGGGCGACGCCCACCGGCAGATGGCGGGCTGCTGTGCGAGCATCAATCCGGCCCGCTTCGCCTACGGGCGCGACCTGACCTTCCTGGACTTGCTCGGGCGCATCGGCGATGACCTGAGGCGGGACCGGGCGCATGCACGCTTTCCCGTCGAGGAAGTGGCGCGGCACGCGGGTGCGGCCGGCACCCGCTCGCCGCTCTACGACATCACGCTCTCCTATCAGCGCTTCGACTACGGCGCCCGCTTCGGCGCTGCGCAGGGCAGGGCGCGATTGCTGCTCAACGGCTGGGAACAGACACCGCTTGCCATCTATTTCAACGATTTCCATGTCGATGACGACCCGCAGATCCTGCTCTCCCACAACCCGGCCTACCTGGAGCGCGAGGACGTGGAGGCCCTGGCGCTGCGCCTGCCGATCCTGCTCGAGGGCGTGCTCGCCTCCCCGACCGCGCCGATCGACGCCCTGCCGCTGATGCCCGAGAGCGAGCTTGCGCGCATCTGTGCGCTTGCGCGCCCCCGGCTCCAGCACAGGCCCGAGACGACACTGGTGCAAGGCTTTGACGCCCAAGCGGCAAGGACGCCCGAGCGCATCGCGGTGGGCGACGGGCACCAGGCATTGACCTATGCCGAGCTCGGCCTGCGCGCCGAGCGGGTGGCCGCGGAGCTGCTCGCCCGCACGGGTGGCGGCGGGGTCCTGATCGGGGTCTGCCTGGAGCGCGCGGTGGACCTGGTGGTGGGGCTGCTCGGCATCCTCAAGGCCGGCGCGGCCTATGTGCCGATCGACCTGAGCTATCCGCCCGAGCGTGTCGCGCTGATGCTCGAGGACAGCAAGGCGCCATTGATCCTGACTCAGACCTCGCTCGCCGAGCATCTGCCACCTCTGGGCGATGCCACCGCCGTCTACCTCGACCGCATCGACCTGGCGGCGGGCGCGCCCGCGGCGGCGCGCCTGCCCACGCCCGCGCCCGATGACCTGGCCTATGTGCTCTACACCTCCGGGTCCACCGGGCAGCCCAAGGGCTGTCGGGTCACGCACCGCAATGTCTGCCGACTGTTCACCGCCACCGAGCACTGGTTCGGGTTCAACCAGGACGATGTCTGGACGCTGTTCCATTCCACCGCGTTCGACTTCTCGGTTTGGGAGCTGTGGGGCGCATTGCTCTACGGAGGCCAGCTGGTGGTGGTGCCGTACTGGGTCAGTCGCTCGCCGGACGACTTCTACGACCTGTTGATCCGCGAGCGCGTGACGGTGCTCAATCAGACGCCGACCGCGTTCAAGGGCCTGATCCAGGTGGATCGGAACCGCACGGCCGAGTTGGCACTGCGCTGGGTGATCTTCGGTGGCGAGGCCCTCAATGCCGCGGACCTGGCGCCCTGGTTCCGTCGTCACGGCGATGCGCGACCGCGGCTGGTCAACATGTACGGCATCACCGAGACCACGGTGCATGTGACCTACTATCCCCTCACGGCCGCCGATACCGGCGCCCATAACCGCATCGGCTGCCCGATTCCGGACCTGGGCGTCCATGTGCTGGACGCGGCCGGGCGCCCGACGCCCTTCGGTGTCCCCGGCGAGCTCCACGTGGTCGGTGGCGGCGTCAGCCAGGGCTATCTCGATCGGCCGGAATTGACCGCCAAGCGCTTCATCGAGATCGACTGCTGCGGACGGCGGGAGCGTGCCTATCGCACCGGGGACCTGGGCTGCTGGCGCAGTGATGGCCAGCTGGAGTACCTGGGCCGGATCGACCGCCAGGTCAAGCTGCGCGGCTTTCGCATCGAGCTCGGCGAGATCGAGGCAGCGCTGCTCGCCCATCCCGCGGTGGCGCAGGCGGTCGTGCTGCTGATCGACGTCGCCGGCGCACCGGCGCTCGCCGCCTGGCTGGTGCTTGGCGACGGCGCGGACGCGCTGGACGACATCCGGGATGACCTGGCCCGCAGGCTGCCCGAGTACATGGTGCCGACGCACTGGATGCCCATTGCCGAGCTGCCGCGCACGTCGAACGGCAAGCTCGATCAGAACGCCTTGCCAACACCGACGGCCATGAACCGGCGCGCCTTCGAACCGCCGGTGGGACACGAAGAATGCCTGCTGGCCGAGACCTGGGAGCAGGTGCTCGAGGCGGGCAGCATCGGCCGCCGCGACCACTTCTTCGAGCGCGGAGGCGATTCCATCCGCGCCATCGAGGTCGTGGCGCGGGTCAAGCAGGCCGGGTACCGGCTGGCGGTGCAGGACTTGTTCGCGACGCCGGTGCTGTGCGACCTGGCGCGGACCCTGGTCGCGCACGAGTCCGTCGCGCGCCAGCGCACGCCGTTCTGTCTGCTCGACGCGCAGGAGCGGGCCGGGATTCCCGCCGGCATCGTCGATGCCTATCCGCTGGCCACCCTCCAGGCCGGTATGGTCTTCCACTCCCAGCTCGACGGCGAGCACGCGGTCTACCACGACGTTTTCACCTATCACCTGCGCTCGCCCCTCGACGCGACGCAGTTGCGCGCGGCGCTCGCGGCATTGGTGGCGCGCCATCCCATCTTGCGCACCAGCCTGCATCTGGAGGGCGCCGGCCGGCCGCTCCAATGGGTGCAGGCGGAGGCCAAGCTGCCCCTGGTGGTGGCACACATCGACCATCTCGACGGGCCGGCACAGCAGCGCGCCATCGAGGGTTTCATCGAGCAGGAAAAGCGCCGGACCTTCGACTGGCGCGTCGCGCCGCTGGCACGCATCTTCGCGCACGTCCGCGGTCCCGAGACCTTCAACCTGTCGCTCAGCTTCCATCACGCCATCCTGGACGGCTGGAGCCTGGCGAGGGCGGTAACCGAGCTGCTCGGCGACTATTGGGCGCGCATGGGGTATCCGGCGCCGCGCCCGGCTGCGGCGCCGGGCCTGTGCTACCGCGATTTCATCGCCCTGGAGCAAGAGGCGATCGGCGCCGCGGACCACCGCGCGTTCTGGCGTGAACGCCTGCGCGGCTGCACCGCCACGCGCCTGCCGCGACCGGCTGCCGGCACGGCGCCGGGGCGGGTCCGCCACGACATCCCGCTGACCGGCCTGGGCGAGTCCTTGTGGGACTTGGCGCAGCGCCTGGGCGTGCCGCTTAAGGCGGTGCTGCTGACCGGTTACCTCCGGGTCATCGGCCTGTTCGCCAATCAGCACGACGTCGTGGTCGGCGCGGTGGTGAACGGCCGGCCCGAGGAGGTCGGCGGCGAGCAGGTGCTGGGCCTCTTCCTCAACTCGCTTCCGGTGCGCCTGGAGCTGGCGGCCGGTGCCAGCTGGGCGGCATTGATCCAGGCGGCGGCGGCGGCCGAGGAGGCCCAGTTCGCCCACCGGCGCTTTCCGCTGGCGGAGATTCAGCGCGATTTCGGCGGCGCGGTCTTCGAGGCGCTGTTCAACTACACGCATTTCCATGTCTACCAGGCGCTGGATGGCTTGGACGATGCCGCGATCCTCGGCCAGCAATGGTTCGAGCAGACCAATTTCACGCTGTCCTGCAATGCGCTGATCAAGCCGTCGACGGGGGAGCTCGGGCTCTATCTGGTCAGCGATACCGGCGTCCTGGGCGCCGATCAGGTGGCACACATCGGCCGCTGCTACGGCATGATCCTCGGCCTGATGGCGGCCGATGTGCAGGCACCGCACGACCGTGATCCGATCCTGACCCCGGAGGACAGCCGGCTGTTGCGCGAATTCGGCAGCGGCGGCGAGGCGAGCGCGGCGTATCGGCCTCTGGCCGAGCGCTTCGCCGAACAGGCCATGCGCCGGCCCGATGCGCCGGCGGTGGTCTGCGGCGAGGCGTCGCTCAGCTGGCGCCAGCTCGACGCGCGCTCCACCGCGCTCGCCGGAACCCTGCGGGCGCTGCGCGACGCGGACGGCGAGGCCCTGGTCGGCACCGATACGCTGGTCGCGGTGTGCCTGGACCGCTGCCTCGATCTGGTCGTCGCCGTGCTCGGCATCGTCAAGGCCGGCGCCGCCTACGTGCCGGTCGATCCCGGCTATCCGGCGGAGCGCATCGGCTTTCTGCTTGAGGACAGCCGCGCCCCGGTGGTATTGAGCTGCCGGCGCTTCGCCGGGCGCCTGCCGGCGCTCGGCCGCGACTGCCGGCTCCTGCTGCTCGATGATCCGGCCGCCGGCGAGGGCGGCGCGGTGGATCTGCAGGTGCCGCCCGCCACGGCGACGCTGTACGCGATCTACACCTCGGGCTCCACCGGACGGCCCAAGGGGGCGGCCTGTCACCAGGCGGGCTTCGCCAATCTGCTCGACTGGTACCAGGACCTGTTGCGGCTGGGGCCGGCCGATACGGTGATGATGATCACCTCGCCGAGCTTCGACCTGACCCAGAAGAACCTGTTCACGCCGCTGGTCACGGGTGCGACGCTGCAATTGGCGCCGGGTGATCGTTTCGATCCGGCAGCGATCGGTGCGGCCATCGCGCGCACCGCCACGAGCTGCATCAACTGCACGCCGAGCATGTTCTACCCCCTGGTGGATGCCGCGCGGCTGGACGATTACCGCCCGCTGGCCTCGCTGAAGTGGGTGATCCTGGGCGGCGAGCCCATCGATCTCGAGCGCCTGGCGGAGTGGCGTGCACGCTCGTCAGCACAGATCGTCAATTCCTATGGCCCGACCGAGTGCACCGATGTGTGCACCTACCACGTGCTGCCGCAGGCCGCGGACGCGCCGGGCCCGGTGCCGATCGGTCGGCCCCTGCCGGGAGTGACGGTGCATATCCTTAACGAGCGTCGGCAGTCGTTGCCGGCGGGGGTCGCGGGCGAGCTGTGCCTGTCCGGCGTCCAGGTCGGGCGGGGCTATCTGCACCGCCCCGAGCTGACCGCGGAGCGCTTCGTCACCCTGGACCTCCCCGGCGGGCGCGAGCGCCTGTACCGCACCGGCGACCTGGCCCGGTTCCGGGCCGACGGCTGCATCGACTACCTTGGCCGCCTGGACCACCAGGTGAAGCTGCGCGGCTTCCGCATCGAGCTGGGCGAGATCGAGCATCAGCTGAGCCGCCACGACGCGGTCGCGGAGGCGGTCTGCGTGGTCCGCCGGGACGACGGCCCGGAGCGCCTGGTGGCCTACGTCCGGCCGGGACCGGGCGCCAGCGCGACGTCGCTCGGCGCCGGGTTGACGGCCCACCTCGAGGCCGGCCTGCCGGAGTACATGATCCCGCGGGCCTATGTGGTCGTCGACCGCTTCCCGCTGACGCCGAACGGCAAGGTCGATCGCTCGGCGCTGCCTGCCCCCGAGACCGGCGCGGGCGCCGGTGTCGTGGCGGACAGGTCCCCGCTGGACCCCACCGAAACCCTGCTCGCGCGTCTGTGGTCCGACGTGCTCGGTTGTGAGGGGATTGGCCGCGATGCCGATTTCTTCGCCCTCGGCGGTCACTCGCTCAGCGCCACCCAGCTCGCGACCCGCATCCGCGCCGAGCTCGGCGTCGAGGTCGGGTTGCAGGCGATCTTCGATCAGCCACGGCTCGGCGACATGGCGGCCGTGATCGCCCGGGCCGGCGGTGCCGTGGCGCTGCCGGCCGTCGTCGCGCAGCCGCCGAATGCCCCGCGGGTGCTCTCTTTTACCCAGCAGCGATTATGGTTCCTGAGTCAATGGGAGGGCGTGGGCGAGGGCGCCGGCCGGGCGACCTACAACATGCCGCTCGCCCTCGATCTCACCGGCCCGCTCGACCCGGACGCGCTGCGGCGGTCGCTGCACTGGGTCATCGAGCGCCACGCGGTGCTGCGCCAGTGCTTCCCCGCGGTGGATGGCGCGGCCCGCGTCGCGGCCGTCGCCGACGAGCGCCTGGAGCAGGTGTTCGCGGTGCGCGACCTGACCGGCCTGGCCGGCGAGGATGCGGCACGGGCCGTCGCCGAGCGCGCCCGCGCGATGGCGCTGACCGCCTTCGACCTGGAGCGGGGCCCGCTCCTGGCCGCCGAGCTGCTGGTGCTGGACGGGCAGGCCCGCCACGGGCTGCTGCTGACGCTGCACCATATCGTCGGCGACGGCTGGTCCTGGGGCATGCTGCTGGACGACTTGCGCCATGCCTACGCCGCCTTCAGCGCCGGCGACCGGCCCACCCGGGCGCCGCTGGCGCTTCAGTTCAGCGACTACGCGGCCTGGGAGCGCCAGGTCATGGGCGGCGAGCGCATCGCAGGCGCGCTGGCCTATTGGCGCGAGCAGTTGGCGGATGCGCCGGCCCTGCTGGAGCTGCCGGGCGACCGCCCGCGGCCGCCCCACCAGAGCTTCCGCGGTGCCCACCTCCCCCGCGCGCTGCCGGGACCGCTGCGCGAGCGCGTGGAGCACTGGGCACGCGGGCAGGGCGCGACCTTGTTCATGGCCCTGCTGTCGGCCTACACGGCGCTGCTCTCGCGCTGGAGCGGGCAGCACGACCTCTGCATCGGTTCGCCCATCGCCAATCGCCGTGATGCGACGACCGAGGACATGGTCGGGCCCTTCGTCAATACGCTGGTGCTGCGCGGGCGCCTGTCGCCCGCGACCACCGCGGCGGAGCTGTTGGCAGCGACGCGCGCCACCTGCCTTGGCGCCTACGCCCACCAGGACCTGCCCTTCGACCTGCTGGTCGAGCACCTGCAGCCGCAGCGCAGCACCAGCCACGGCCCCCTGTTCCAGGCCATGTTCGCGCTGTTCGACGGCGCGGACCTGGGCTTCACGCTGCCGGGGCTGGCCAGCGCGCGCCTGGAGCAGGCGTACCCGGTGGCCAAGTTCGACCTGACCCTGGGCGTGGAGCTGCGCCCGTGTGGGCTGCACTGCGTCTGGGAGTGCGCGACCGACCTGTTCGACGAGGCCACCGTCGCCCGCATGGCGGGCCACTACGAGGTCCTGCTGGAGGCGATGCTCGCCGACCCGGCGCGGCCCATCGCCACGCTACCGCTGATGACCGCGGCGGAGCAGGCGGCGCTCGCGGCCTGGAACGCGACCGACCGCGACTACCCGGCGGCGCTGACCGTGGTCGACCTGTTCGACCGTGCCGCGCGCTCGACACCCGCTGCTCCTGCATTGGTGTGCGATGGACAAACGCTGAGCTACGGCGAGCTGGCGGCACGTGCCGATCGCCTGGCCGGACACCTGCGCGGCCTGCTCGCCGGCATCGGCCGCTCCGGCGCGTGCGCCGACCGGCTGGTGGCGCTCTGCGCCGAGCGCTCGCCGGCATTGGTGGTCGGCCTGCTCGGCATCCTCAAGGCCGGCGCTGCCGCGGTGCCCATCGACCCCGAGTACCCGGCCGAGCGCATCCGGCTGATGCTGGCGGACAGCGATGCGTTGTTGGTGGTCACCGAGGGGCATCTCGCGGAGCGCCTGGCAGCGCCTTGTCCCGCCGTCCTGTTGGATGAGCCCGCGGGCGGTGTCGCCGGCGTGCCGGTGGCCGAGGCCGGGCCGGGGGACTTGGCCTATGTGATCTACACGTCGGGCTCCACCGGGCGGCCCAAAGGGGTCGCGGTCGAGCACGGGGCGCTCGCGCTGCATGTCGATGCCATGGTGCACCAGTATGCGGTCACACCCGCCGACCGGGTGCTGCAGTTCGCCTCCTTCAGCTTCGATATCGCACTGGAGCAATGCCTGCTGGCCCTGACCACCGGCGCCTGCTCGGTGATGATCCGAACCAACCTGATGGACCCCGGGGCGCTGCTCGCGATCATGCGCGCGGAGCGGGTCACCATCGCCGACTTCGCGCCCGCCTACTGGCAGCAGATGCTCGCCGCGGACGACGTGGTCGCCGCCCTGGATGGCTTGCGGGTGCTGATCCTGGGCGGAGAGGCGCTGCCGGTGCCACTGGCCAGGGCGACCCGCGAGCGCTTCCCGGCCCTGGTCTGCTGCAACTCCTATGGCCCGACCGAGGCGGTGATCGCGCAGACCGTGTACCGGCTGCCGGAGGCGGTGGACGACGCCGGGGCCTACGTCTCCATCGGTCGCCCCCGGGCCAACTCCCGGATTCATATCCTGGATGCCGCGGGTCAGCCGCGCCCGCCCGGCCTGCCCGGTGAGCTCTACATCGCCGGCGGTCTGGCGCGCGGCTACCTGAACCGTCCCGATCTGACCGCGGAGCGCTTCGTCGAGCTGGATCTGGGCGGATGCCGGGAGCGCATCTACAGGACCGGGGACCTGGCGCGCTGGTGCCCCGACGGCCGGATCGAGTTCCTCGGCCGCCTGGACGATCAGATCAAGCTGCGCGGATTCCGCATCGAGCTCGGCGAGATCGAGTCCGTGCTGGCGCAGCACCCCGCGGTGGAGGAGGCCGTGGCCGTGGTGCGGGGCGATGGCGCGCGGCGCCGCCTGGTGGCCTATGTGACCCCGGCCGGGGAGCGGCCGGTGGCGTTCGAGGCAGCCCTGGACGAGCATGCCCATGGGATGCTGCCGGACTACATGGTGCCCGGCGCCTTCGTCGTGCTCGACCGGCTGCCGCTCACCCACAACGGCAAGGTCGATCGCCAGGCTCTGCCGGACCCGCTGCCGGCCCGCGCGCACGACTACGAGGCGCCGCGCAACGCCGTGGAGCACCAGCTGGCCGAGGCTTGGCAGGATGTGCTCGGGCGCTCCGACATCGGCGTGCACGATAATTTCTTCGCCCTCGGCGGGGATTCTATCCTGAGCATCCAGATCGTCGCCGCGGCACGCCGCCGCGGGTTGTTCCTGGAGCCCCGCGACCTGTTCGAGCACCAGAGCATCGCCGCCCTGGCCGGCGCGGTGCGCTTCGCGGCCACCACCCGGGCGCTCCAGGGGTCGGTCAGCGGGGACGCGCCGCTGACCCCGATCCAGGACTGGTACCTAACCCATTGCACGCAGGCGACGCGGCACTTCAGCCAGGCGGTGCTGCTGCGGGTGCCGGCGGACATCGACCGATCAGCGCTGCGCCGCGCCTTTGCCGCCGTGCTCGCCCATCACGATGCGCTGCGTCTGCGCTTCGCGCAGCGCGACGGTCGCTGGCAGGCACGCTTCGCGCCGCCGCCGGCGAGCGACGAGGTCGTCCTGCGCTGCGAGGACCTGCCCGGTAACGCCCTCGGCGATGCCTGGCTGCAGGCGACCAGCGAGCGCCTGGCGCGCGGCCTCGACATGACCCGGGGCCCCTTGACCGCGGCAGCACTCCTGGTTGCCGGCGACCAGGCGCGCCTGTACTGGTGCGCCCATCACCTGGGCGTGGACGGGGTGTCGTGGCGCATCCTCGTGGCCGACCTCGAGCAGGCCTACGCCCAAGCGGCAGCCGGGCAACCGATCGTGCTGTCGCCCAAGACGAGTAGCTGGCAAGACTGGGCGCGGCGCCTGACCGAGCGCGGGCGGGCAGCGCTGGCCGACGAGCGCGATTACTGGCAGGGCGTGATCGGCGCCGGCGGCGGCGCCGATGCGACCGCCGATGCGGCGCCGGCCATCGAGCACTACCACCAGCGTTGGGATCGCGACGCGACCCGCGCGTTGCTGGAGGAGGCGCCGGGCGCGTACCGCACGCGCATCAACGATCTGCTGCTGGCCGCATTGGCGCTGGCCTGGCGCGACCTGAGCGGCCAGCCCGAGCTGCTAGTGGACCTGGAAGGCCACGGCCGGGCGGCGTTGTTCGATGACCTGGACCTGTCGCGGACGGTGGGCTGGTTCACCACGGTCTACCCCGTCGCGCTGCGTCTGCCGCGGGCGCCGGGCGACGCTGCCGAGCCGGGCGCGGCCATCAAGGCGGTCAAGGAGCAGCTGCGCGCCGTACCCAACGACGGCGTCGGCTTTGGTGTTACCCGTGAGGCAGGTGAGTCTCTGGCGCCGGCGGCCGTGCTGTTCAATTACCTGGGCCAGCTCGATCAAGGGGTCGGCGCGGGGCTCATGACCTTCGCCCCCGAGGCGGCGACCGCCGCGCCCGGCCCCATGGATCACCGCATCGAGATCAACGGCATGGTCAGCGGCGGCTGTCTGCGTCTCGCTTGGTCCTATGACGCTGGCCGCGTCGCGGCCGGCAAACTCGCAGACTGGGCCGAGCGCTTCGCCGCCCGTCTCGAGGCCCTGATCGACCACTGCCGCGGGGCGCCGCGCGGCCTGACGCCGAGCGATGTGCCCCTGGCCGGTCTGGCGCAGGCGCAGTTGGATCGGCTCTGGGCGGCCTATCCCGGTCTGGTGGATGTCTATCCGCTGAGTCCCCTGCAGCAGGGCATGCTGTTTCACGCACTCTACGAGCCCGCGGACGACGTCTACGTGGAGCAGCTGGTGCTGGCGCTGGAGGACGTCGATCCGGACGCCTACCGCGCGGCCTGGCAGCAGCAGATCGCACGTCATCCGATTTGGCGCACCCTGTTCGTGGCGGGGGACCCGCGGCCGCTGCAGGTGTTCCTGCCGGCGGTCGAGCTCCAGTGGCGCAGCCACGACTGGTCCGATCTGCCGGCGGCAGCCTGCGCGGAGCGGCTGGACGCGCTGCTGGCGCAGGAGCGCGCCCACGGGTTCGACCTGTCGCGCCCGCCGCTGGTGCGCTTCGACATGATCCGCGCCGCCGGCAGCTGGCAGCTGGTCTGCCACCATCACCACATCCTGGTGGACGGCTGGTCGCTGCCGCTGATCCTGGCCGAGCTGCGCGAGACCTACCGGCTGATCCGCGCCGGGCAGGCCCTGCCCGCCGGCCCGGCAAGCGCCTACCGGGAGCATATCGCCTGGCTCGCGCGCCAGGACATCGGCGCGGCCCGCTCCTATTGGCGCGAGCGGCTGGCCGGGCTAGAGCAGCCGAGCGCGCTGCCCATCTGGCGAGCGACCGACGCTGGCCGGCCCGCGCCCGTGTCGGTTACCCATCGGCTCGGGTCCGCCGCGTCGGCGCGGCTGCGGGACTTCGCCCGCGAGCATCGCCTGACCCTGAGCACCCTGTTCCAGGGCGCCTGGTGCCTGCTGGTTGGCCGTTACACGAGCGAGACCGATGTCTGCTGCGGCGTCACCGTCTCGGGACGCCATGCCGGCCCCGCCGACATCGAGCGCATGATCGGCCTGTTCATCAATACTGTGCCGCTGCGCGCCCGGCTCGCGGACGAGACGCCGGTGGTGTCCTTCCTGCGGGACCTGCAGCGCGGCCACCAGGAGGACCAGCTTCACGCGTCGCTGCCGCTCCATGAGATCCAGACCGCGAGCGGGCTGACCGGCGCCACGGCGCTGTTCGATACGTTGCTGGTGTTCGAGAACTATCCGCTGGATGCCCTTGCGGACGAAGACGACGGCGGCTACCGGATCACCGGGATGCACTCGGTGGAGCGCACCAACTACCCGCTGACCCTGGCGGTGGACCCCAGCGGTGACGAGCTTGCCGTGCGCCTGGATTACGACGCCAGGCGCACCGACGGGCAGGCCATGGAGCGCCTCTGGGGTCACCTGGCGACCCTGCTGGAGGCACTCGCCGCCGACCCGGAGCGCGCCCTGGGCGCCTTGGCGCTGTTGACCGAAGAGGAAGAACGCCGGCTGGCCGCCGCGAGTCACCCGGCGTGCGAGCCGCCATCGGTACTGTCCCTGGTCGACTGGCTCGGCCAGCGCGTGGCCGCGGCCCCGGAGGCCATCGCCCTGGTCTGTGCGGGGGAGACCCTGAGCTACGGCGAGCTGAGCCGGCGTGTCGACCGGGTCGCCCGGACGCTGCGCGGGCTGCGCAGCGACGATGGGGAGCGGCTGGTGGGCGCCGAGGCCCTGGTCGCGCTGTATGCCGAGCGCTCCCTGGACCTGGTGGCGGGTCTCATCGGCATCCTCAAGGCGGGCGCAGCTTATGTACCCATCGATCCGGACACGCCGCTGGAGCGCATTCGCTGGATCCTCGACGACAGCGCCGCCCCGGTGGTGGTGGCCGATGCACAGATCGAGCGCCTGCCCGCGGACAGCATCGCGTCACGCCGGGTGCTGCGGCTCGATCGGCTTGCCGAAGACAGCGACGACGAGCAGGCGCCGCTACCCAAGGTAGCGCCCGATCAGCTGGCCTATGTGATCTACACCTCCGGCTCAACCGGGCGGCCCAAGGGCTGCCTGGTGACCCATCGCAACGTCTGCCGGCTGTTCCGGGTCACCGAGGCATAATTCGATTTCTCGGCCGACGATGTCTGGACGCTGTTTCATTCCCACGCCTTCGACTTCTCGGTATGGGAGCTGTGGGGGGCGCTGCTCTACGGCGGTCGGCTGGTGGTGGTGCCGTACTGGGTCAGCCGCACGCCGGAGGCATTCCATCGGCTGCTCCGCAGCGAGGGCGTGACCGTGCTCAACCAGACCCCGTCGGCATTCCAGCAACTGCTGGCGGTAGACCTGGATATGATCGGCGAAGGCGGGCAGCAGGGCGATGCCCTGTCCCTGCGCTACGTCATCTTCGGCGGCGAGGCGCTGAGCCCGGCGACCTTGGAGCCTTGGCTCGCCAGGCACGGGGACGAGGCCCCGCGGTTGATCAACATGTACGGCATCACCGAGACCACCGTCCACGTGACCCACCACCGGCTGCGCGCCGGGGGCGAGGACAGCGCCAGCCCGATCGGCCGGCCATTGCCGGACCTCGGTGCCTATGTGCTCGATCCCGTCGGGCGCGTGCAGCCCATCGGCGTGCCGGGCGAGCTGTACGTGAGCGGGGGCGGGGTCAGTCGCGGCTACCTGAACCGCGGTGAGCTGACCGCTGAGCGCTTCGTCATCCGCACCCTGCTGGGGCGTGAGCAGCGGCTTTATCGCAGCGGCGATCTGGCCGTGCGGCACGCCGATGGCCGCCTCGAATACCGCGGCCGCTGCGACCACCAGGTGAAGATTCGCGGCTTTCGCATCGAACTCGGTGAGATCGAGGCGGTGCTGTGCGAGGACCCCGGGGTGGCCAGGGCGACGGGGAACCCGTCTACCTGGTGCCCGGCGCCTTCGGCTTCGTGATGTACCTGCATCCGTTGGCGGCGCGCTTGGGCGTGGGTCGGGCCTGCTTCGGCCTGCGCCCGCCGGACGCCGACGGCGCGCGGCCCTGGCGGTCCGTCCCCGAGCTCGCCGCGCACCTGGTGGAGCGCCTGCGCCGCCATCAGCCGGAAGGCCCCTATCACCTGGTGGGCCATTCGTTCGGCGGCGCGGTGGTCTTCGAGATGGCCCACCAGTTGCGCCGGCAGGGCCTGGAGCCGGGCCTCGTGGCACTGCTCGATGCCGGCGGTCCCGGCGTCGTGCGCGGCCAGGACGCCGGCCCCGGCGATGAGCTTGCGGGGCTGCTCGAACTGGTCGCCGGGGCCGAGGAGGCGACGGGAATGGACCTTGGCCTCAACGAGGACCGGTTGCGCGCGCAGCCCGGCCCGGAGGCGACCCGGGAGCTGGTGCTCGCCACGCTCAAGCGCCATCAGCTCTTCTTCACTCCGGATGCCGGACAGGACGCGCTGGCGGCGGTCGTGCGCGGCTATCGACAGGCCATGGCCGCACACCGCCATTACCGGCTGCCCGGTCGTCTCGACCGCCCGTTGCTGCTGGTGCGGGCCGCCGACGAGAGCGGTTTCGATCATGCGGAAGCCGACCTCGGCTGGGGAGAGGCGACCACCGCGTCCATCGAGATTGTCTCCGTACCCGGCAACCACGAAACCATGATGGTCGAGCCCCATGTCGGCGCCCTGGCGGACCTGCTGCGGACTCGCCTCCATGGGGGCGATCCCTTGCCGGCGAGGCGAGGAGGGCAATGAGCCTGCTGTTGACCGTCATCGGCGCCGGCATGGGTGTGGGCGCCGCCGGCTTCTCCCGCTCGCGCCGCTCCAAGGCCGCTGCCAAGCGCCTGGGGCGCGCGGTGCGGCGGACAGATCAGGCGCCGGAGTCGCGCTCGACCGGGCTGGTCGAGCGCCTGGACGAGCGCTACCAGGACTGGGTCCAGAAACGGCTTGATCCGATGATCGTCGGGCGCACGCGCACGGACCAGATGGCTCGGCTGTCGGGGCGCGAGTCCCGCGTCCTGAGCGCCGAGGAGCGCCGCGGCAACCGCAATCTCGCGCTGAGCCTGTCCGCATCGGTGCTCACCGGCACGTCCTACCTGGCGCACCTGCCGTGGCTGCTGCCCGGGGTCTGGGGCATCGCGCTCTACGCCATGTGGCCGCTGCTGCAGCAATCCTGGTACCTGGCGGTCCACGAGCGGCGCTTCAGCCTGCTGCACCTGCTGGTGCTCTATCTCGGCGCGATGTGGCTGAGCGGCTATTTCCTGATCGGCAGCCTCGGCCTGATCCTGATCGCCCTGAACCGCAAGCTCGAGCTCCTCTCCCAGACCGTCACCCGGACGCAGCTGACCCAGCTCTTCGGCGAGCAGCCGCAACGGGTGTGGGTGCTCATGGACGGGGTCGAGGTCGAGATCCCCTTCACGCGGCTCGGCGCCGGCCACGTGCTGGTGCTCAACGCGGGGCAGCCGATCCCGGTGGATGGCGTGGTCGTCGCCGGTGCTGCTGTGGTCGATCAGCACCGCCTCACCGGCGAATCGCAGCCGGTGGACAAGTCCGTCGGCGACCCGGTTCTGGCGGCCACCCTGGTCCTGGCCGGTCGGCTCCAGGTGCGCGTGGAAAAGACCGGCAGCGAGACGGTCGCGGCCAAGATCGCGCTGGTGCTCGACGACACGGTGCGGCGGCAACAGGTGCGGTTCAGCGACCAGTTCCGCCGCCTGGAGAAGACCAAGTGGGTCATGCTCCCGGCGGGCGCACTCGGCTGGGTGGTCGGGGGGCCCACCGCCATGGCGGCCATGTTCGGCTGCAACTATCTGATGAGCCTCATTCCGCTGCGCCTGCTGACGCTCCTGAACGGCCTCAAGAGCGCTGCCGAGCGTGGCCTGCTGATCAAGGACGGCCGGGCGCTGGAGCGGCTGCCGGGCGTCGATACGATCGTCTTCGACAAGACCGGCACCCTGACCCTGGAGGTCCCGACCGTGGCGGCAGTGCATCCGGTGTCGGGTTGGGACGCACATGCGGTATTGACCTATGCCGCCGCCGCGGAGGCCCATCAAAGCCACCCGATCGCCCAGGCCATCGTGGCCGAGGCGGCTCGCCTGGGGCTTGCGCTGCCCGCGCTCGGACATGCCGCGGTCGAGGTCGGACGCGGCCTGACCACCGACATCGGCGGCAGCCGCGTCAGCGTCGGCAGCGAGCGCTTCCTGCGCGAGCTCGGATTGGACCCGGGCGACGATCTGGACGAGACCCGGGGCCGGGTCTCGGCGCTGGGCCACACGCTCGTGTATGTCGCGTTGGACCAGGCCGTCATCGGCGCCGTCGAGCTTGCCGCCGGCCTGCGTCCGGAGGCCGCCGAGACCGTCGCCTGGTTGGCGGGGCTCGGGCTCAAGCGCTACATCTTGTCGGGGGATCAGGACGCGCCGACCCGGGCGCTCACCAAGGCCCTGGGTCTGGATGACTGTTTCGCCAATGTCTTGCCGGCGCAGAAGGCCGAGAGGATCAAGGCGCTGCAGCAACAAGGCGCCCGGGTGTGCTTTATCGGCGACGGCATCAACGACGCCATCGCACTGCGCCAGGCCGATGTCTCCATTTCACTGAGCGGGGCGACCACGGTGGCCACGGATGCGGCCCAGATCGTCCTGATGGACAACGACCTGCGGCAGATGCGGCTGCTGTGGGCACTGGCCAGCGGGTTCGAGCTGAGCCTGAATGAGAACGCACGCCTGGCGCGCCGGTTCAGCCTCGGTGCCGCCGGCTGGGTGCTGCTGTTCCCTTTCAAGTTCCTGGCCGTCGAGCTGTTCTGGGGTGCGCAGGCGCCAGGTCAGGATGCGCCATGGTGACATCTGCATTGCCTCTTACCCCAAGTCAGGCTCGACCTGGCTGACGCTCATCCTGCTGCTGCTGACGCGCCAGGGCGACATGCCGAAGGAGAAGGATCTGGCCGACACCTATTGGTGGCCCGACTGGGGGGCGGACTACATGCTGACCAATGAGCAACTCGACGCGGCCCCCGATCCGCGCCTGTTCCGCAGTCACATGCCGTATCAATTGGCAGTCGGCGGCGTGCCTGCCGACAATCCGGCGAAATACATCTACATGGCCCGACAACCGCGGAGCGTGCTCAGCTCCTATTACAACTATGCCAGGGATTTCGATACCTATGCAGGTCCGTGGGAGGATTTTCTGCGGTTGTTCATGGAGGGTAAGGTCTGGTTCGGCGATTGGTTCGATCATGTGCAGAGTTGGTGGGCCCGACGCGACAGCGGCAATATCCTGTGCTTGTGGTACGAAGACATGAAGGCGGACTTCGATACCGAGGTTCGGAAGATCGCCGACTTCGCTGGGTATTCGTTATCGGGCGAGCTGTTGGCGTGGATCAGGCAGGCAACCACGTACAGCAGCATGCGGGATCACGACCTGACCAACATGAAAAATGCCGATCCGGGCAAGACGGCCCCACCCAAGCAATACTACCGCGGCGGACAACCAGGGGCCGGGAACGGACGCTTTACGCGTGAGCAGAGCGACAGGTTCGATGCCTGGTGTGCCAGGCGCATGCAGGAGACGGGCTTTGACCACCGTGTCGCGCGCAATTGAGCAGGAGGCTCGCTCAAGCACCGGCGTCGGTGCGATCCGCGCATTGGCGGTCGGTGCCGTCAGCGTCGCTGCGCAGACGCGCATCGATGATCTGGTCATCGGCGATTTCGTCGCCCACAAGGCGCGCTGACGGCACGGGGAGAGAGATGGACGATGTCCGCGACATGCGAGCCCTTAGAGCCCCACCCAACCGAATAGCGGCTTCTCGTTGGATGCCTCGATACGCGTGGGCGCGCACGATCGTGCGCGCCCCATTCGGAACCCCCATTCGGAACAGGGAACGGCTGCTGCGCTATGGTGCCCGCCCGTCGTTTGCGCTCGAGCGTCTGGAACTGCTCGACGACGAGCGCATCGTCTATCGGTTACCCAAGCCGCAGCGCGATGGCGCCGCGGCGCTGACGCTCAGGCCACTGGAGCTGATCGACCATCTCGCGGCGTAGCTTGTTCACAGATTGGCCGCCGCCCAGGCGGCATCGCCATCGCGGCGTGCTCGCGCCGAGCTCGCCGCTGTGCTCGACTGCCATCGCCTTCGGCCGTGCGGTGGCGGAGGCAACCGGCGCACCGACCGAGGTCAGCTCGCCGCATCCAACGCCAGCCTCCAATGCCCGCTCCCCGGCGCGCACTCTCTGGATCATGTCAGCCCCGTCGGCGCAGCAGCACCAAAGTGAGGGGCGCCAGTAGCCAGAGGGTTCCCGGCAGCGGGACGGCCTCGGTCGCCGCGCCGCCGCTTGCCCGAGCGGTCAAGGTCAGCGTGTCGCCGCCGAACCCCGCGGGTGCCGTGACCTGGAAGTTAACGGAGCCGCTGATGGGCGCATCGATGCCGGTGGCAGGATCGGCGAGCAGGGCGCCGGTCAGCACCGGGCTCAGCGGATCGGAGTCAAGCACGACGTCGAGCAGGGTCTCGGCCAGGGCGGACTCAAGGCCGACGACATCGATGCCCGCGTCGACATTGGCGGTGTAGCCCAGCGTGAAGAAGATGATCGCATCGCCGACGAACGAGCCGTTGAGGATATCGACGACCGCGCCGACCTCGACGACCCCGACGCTACTGCCGGCCGGGCTTGCGCTGCCCTCGGTGTCGGCAGTCAGCCGAACGACCCCGCCGGGGCCGAGCGGGACCTGCGTGCCTTGCGGGTCGTAGGTCGACTGCGCGCTCGCCGAGGCGTTTCCGCTCTCACCGGACGAGAACGCCGCGCGACTGGTCGTGACATCGACGAACAGGTTGTCCGGGTCGCTTCCCTGGATGTCGGTCATGGTCAAGGTCAGATCGGCGAAGGCATCGAAGAAGGCGCCGGCGTAGGCCGTCGGCGGCGCGCAAAGGCTGAGCGCGAGCAGCGCGGCCTTGGCCGGGATAAAGCGCAAATGGCGAAGGTTCATGATTTGGCTCCGAGAGATGGGACGCGCCTGAGGCAGCGCGCCACTCGAATCGAGGTTCGGGGGGAGGCGTTCCGGTTGAGGCCCCGGCGATTGCGCGATCGCCGGGGCCGTGCGCATCAGCGTTGCCGAGACAGGATCTCGCGTGCCCGCGGGGTCAGGCTGACGTTGACGCCGTGCTTGACCTCGAATAGGCAGGCGCGGTCGGCCTCGGTCAGGACGCCGTCGCCATCGCAATCGACGTGCTCGAGGGCGCGCAGCTCCTTCTCGGTGGGCAGGTCGTCGCCGCTCGCCTTCGCGGCCGACGCCGACGTCGAAACGGCCGCGGTCGCGAAGCCCGCCGGGCCGGCCAGTACGCTGCCGCCATTCTGACAATCAAGGATGTTGGGCTCCAGGCAAATGTCGAGATCAGTCCCGGCCAGGACCATGTAGGTGTCGAACGGCAGCCGCTCTCCGTCCTCGATGCGTGCCAGGTCGAGGTCGAAGATGCGCACGCCGCGCATACGGTGGGTCTCGGCGCCGCTCAAGCCGTAGGTGCCGAAGCCGGCGCTGGCCGCGTAGGAGAGCTGGATGCCGTGCTGATTGCCGGAATAGTTGTTCACGTGGTCGTGACCGACCGACATCGAGACGATGTCGCCGCGCTCGCGGGCGGCGGAGAACAGGCCGCTGTTGAATGGCCCGGTGCAGACGCACTCGTTGCGCTCGCCGGCGATGCCATGCCGGTTGAAGGGGTCGGGATCCCCGCCGGAAACGGGCGGGCGCACCGGGTTCGCGATGGCGTCCTGGTCCTCGGCCGGGCCGGGCAGGCCGAAGTCGTCCGACCACATCATGTCGAACTCGAACAGCGGGATGTGGAAGAACATCCAGCCCGGCACTTTCTTGCCGAACACCCGCTCGAAGCGCTCCGAGGTGTTGCGGTACCAGGCGATCTGCTCCTGGCGGATGTAGTCCCAAGAATTGCTGTAGCCGTTGATGCGCTGGCCGCCCACCTCATCCGGATTCGGCGCGTAGCGGCCGGAGTCGAGCACCCAGACCGCCGCCTTCGGGTCGCGGCGGTTCACCGGCTGATCGGGGCCGAAGACCAGCACCACGGCATCGGCGTCGCCGTGCAGGTCCGGGTCATCGGCCGGATTGATGTTGCAGCCGAAGGAGCGGTAGTACTCCAGCTGCTCGGGCTCGCACAGGGTCACATCGCCGCCGCAGCTGTCCTCGTCGTGGTTGCCGAAGGTGATGAAGAACGGGATGCCGCGGTTCTCGATGGGCGCGACGATGTGGTCGATGGCCAGACGCACATCGGCGTTGCTCGTTGGCCCGCCGGTGATGTTGTCGCCGGAGAAGACGACCAGGTCCGGCGCATAGGTGTCTAGGGCCGCCTCCATCAACTCCACCGACCGCGGCTCGATGCGGTGGTCGTCCTGGATGTCGGCGAACTGCATGATCCTGAAGCTGCCGTCGGCATTGAACTGCAGCGGCTGCGGGTTCTCGGTGCAGGTGCCGGTGAATTCCGGGCGCTCGACGCCGGTGCTAGCTGGCGGCTCCAGCTCGATGGTGATGCCGGTCAGGTCGACGCCGCCGGCGCTCGGGCCGCCGATCTGGGCGATGGTCGAGGCCGCCAGGGCGTCGTCGTAGAAGCTGAGCCCCGAGATGTAGCCGGGCAGGGTCTCGTTGTCTTCGTCGGTCAGGAACAGCGTAGGGTTGTCGGCGTTCGGGTAGATCGCCCAGCGGCCGTCGACGTCGCCCAGCAGGTCTTGGGTGCCGACCTGTGCGCCGTCGATATACTTGCGCAGGTTCACACCGTCCCAGACCATCGCGATGCGGTGCCACTCACCCTGGGTGAGGTTGCCGTGGTAGGTTCCGCTGATGCCGATGGCACCATCGCCGCGGATGAAGAAGTCGGCGTCGTTGGTGTTGTCCGGACTGGTCTGCACCAGGCCCATGAAGCCGTCGATGGTCGGGAAGTAGGTGTCCCAGAAGATGGTGTAGCGGTTGATGTAGCTGCCGCCGCCGTTGGCCGGCACGTTCGGCAGGAAGGCAAGGGCCTGCTCGGGCGCGAAGGCCTGAAACTGCATCACGGCCGCATCGCCGTCGGGAAGCCCCGGCAGGCTGAAGGCGCTGGCGGTGCCGAAGGTGACGGCATCCGAGGTCGTGGTGCCGTTCAGGTAGGACAGGGTACCGAGGCCGGCGTCGGCGGCCAAACCGCCGTCGAAGTCGAAGCGGGACAGCTCCGCCGCGTCGGCGGCGAGCGTGGTCAGCGCGGTGCCGAGCACGGCAACCAGGAGTCGATGGTGCAATCTCATTGCGGCAATCCTCGTTGGAGCCTGGGGCGATAAGGGGGCGGCGAGCTTAGAACCAGAGCCGCACCGTTGGACATGCGGCAACATGCCCAACTGTACCGAAGCAATGTGACGCGGTGATTAAGGTCGCCGAGCGGCGAGCGTGCCGGGTCCGTTGTCGCCCCTTGATTGCGGGAAACATGGAAACTCGGATGCGCGAACGCCCGCCCATGTCGTCGGATGTGCCTGCCGCGCCCATGACGAATAGACGACGAACGCATCACAGTCGCGCGACGAACTGATGACTATTTGTCAGAACCGAGGGCGAATTGCTAGCATGCTGCCCATCGTCACCAACCGCCGCGGCGCGCCGGTCCAATGCACAGGGGTCTCCGCCGGCCAACGACCGCCGCGGGCACCTACGACTCGAACACGTGAAATGATCCCCTCGACCGCCGCCAGCCATATGAAGCGTCTGATCAGCGAGCCCCTCGTTCAGTTCGCGTTGCTTGGGGCCTTGGTCTTTGGTCTCTATGCCCTCGTCGGCGGGAGCGACGGCGAGGCGCGTCTGATTCGGATCGACGACGGCGTCGCACGGGGGCTGGGCGCCGAGTTTGAGGCCAGCACCGGCCGCCCGCCCAACGGGGACGAGCTCGCCGGGCTGGTCGAGGGCTGGGTGATTGGCGAGGTGCTGTTTCGCGAGGGTCTCGCGCTCGGGCTCGATCGCGATGACCCGTTGATCCGTCGACGGGTGATCGAGAAGATGCGCGCGCTGCTGCGGGACAACGTCGATCCGGCAGTGCCCACCGAAGCCGAGCTTCGTGCCTGGTTCGACGCGCGACGTGCGGAATACGGCGAGCCACGGCGATTCGACCTGCTTCAGGCGCCGCTGCCGGGCATGGATGGTGCCGGTGCCAACCATCTCCTGGCGCGGTTGGCGGCTGGGGCCAAGCCCGAAGACCTCGATCTGCGCACGCGGCCGATCCGCGATCGCTCCCGACGGCAATTGCGAAGCATCTTCGGCGCGGCGTTCGTCGATGAACTCGACCGCCTGGAGCCGGGGCGCTGGGGCCTGCTGAACTCGACTCGCGGCCTGCACGCTGTCCGGGTCGATGCAGCAACCGGGGGCGGTGAGCCCGACTTCCACCAGGTGCGTGCCGCCGTGCTCGACGACTGGCGCCGCGCGCGCGTCCTGGAATTGATCGCGCGGCACGCCCGAGGGCTGCGGGCCTCCTATCGCGTCGTCGAGACAAGACAGTGAAGGCCGCAACGACCACCCCCGTCTTGGTCGCACTGCTGATCATGGCCTGCGGCACAACCTGGGGACACGGTCTGGCGACGCCGGTCCTCGCCCTGTCGGAGATCGAGCCCGGCGAGTTTTCGGTGCGCTGGGAGCGCGCGCCAGGCTTCGACAGCGCGGCGGATGCCTTCAGGAGGCTCGATCCCCTGTTCCCGTCCGGCTGCGTCCTGCGTCCGCCGCAACTGCACTGCGGCAACGCAGGCCTGACCGGCCAGGTCACCTTGGCCGGGCTCGGCCTCGAGCACAGCGTCGCGATCCTCCGCCTCGCCTGGCACGACGGCAGCCGGGCGACCTTCACCCTCACCAGCGGCACGCCAAGCGTTCGTCTGGTAGGCGGCGGCGCTGGGCTCCAAGGCAGGCTGTTGCTGGCGCGGACCTATCTCGGCATCGGTATCGAGCACATCCTGCTGGGTGTCGATCACCTGCTGTTCGTGCTGGGGCTGATCTGGCTCGTCCCCTCAACCCGCGTGCTGATCTGGACCATCACCGCGTTCACGCTCGCCCACAGTCTGACGCTGGCCGCCGCGACGCTTCAGGTCCTCGCGGTCCCGGAGCCGCCCCTGAACGCGGTGATCGCGCTCAGTATCGCCATCGTCGCCGTCGAGGTGTTGCGCGTGCGACGGGGCACCGTCCCTTGGTCGGCACGCTGGCCCTGGCTCGTCGCATTCGCCTTCGGACTCCTGCACGGGCTCGGCTTCGCCGGCGCGCTGCGCGAGCTTGGGCTGCCGCGGACCGACCTGCCCTGGGCCCTCATGTTCTTCAACCTCGGGGTCGAGGTGGGTCAGGTCGTCTTCGTATTGTTGATTCTGGCCTTTCGCCGGGCGCTTCGAGTGCTCACGGTGCCAACGCCGCGCTGGACCGAGACCGGGGCCATCTACGCCGTCGGCACCATCGCGATGGTCTGGTTCTACCAGCGCCTGGCAGCCATCTGGCCCAACGCATGAGGTCTTCGCAACCGTCCCTTCGTCAACCTGGGAGCTCCTTCCATGCCCATCATCCGTGATTACCGAGCCGCCGCGCTGCCTCTGGCCCTGATCCTTGTCCCTGTCGCCGCCCACGCTCATGCCCAAACCGGGGTCGCGGGCGGTCTCGTCAGCGGCTTCTTGCATCCGCTGTTCGGATTCGACCACTTGGTCGCAATGGTCGCCGTCGGTCTCTGGGGCGCCCAGCTCGGCGCGCCGGCAATCTGGCTGCTCCCCATCACCTTCCCCCTCATGATGGCGGTGGGCGCCATGCTCGGCATCATCGGTGTCCCGATGCTGTCCGTGGAGCTCGGCATCGCTCTGTCGGCAGTCGTGCTCGGCCTGCTGGTATTGACCCGCACCCGCCTTCCGATTTGGGGCGCGATGGGCGTCGTCGGCGCCTTCGCGCTGTTCCACGGCCATGCCCACGGCACGGAATTGCCCGGCGCGGCCGACCCACTGGCCTATGGCATCGGCTTCGTGACCTCCACCGGGCTCCTGCATCTGACCGGCATCCTCCTCGGCCTATTGATCGCTTGGCCCCTGGGTGAGCGCGCCGTCCGTGCGTTTGGCGGCGTGGTCGCGGCCGTGGGCGCCTGGTTTCTGGTGGGCGCCCTCGGGATGTCCTAATGGCCTGTTGTCGGCGGCCTCGGACCGCCGCATGGGCGCTTGTGCTCGTGCTTGCGCCGTTCGAGGCCCAGGCGCACCTGGCCAATCTCCGTTTTGGGGATTTTTACGGCGGTCTGCTGCATCCGCTGACCACGCCTGCCCAGGCACTGGCACTCATCGCCTTGGCCCTGCTGCTGGGACAGCAGGGGCCGAGCCGGGCGCGGTGGGCATTGCCGATGCTGCCGCCGGCCCTGGTCGTGGGAGCACTCGCGCCCTGGTTGCTCGCGACTACCCATCCGGGCTGCAAGCTCGTCTGGATCGATGCGCTCGCCTTGATGATCCCCGCGCTGCTCGTCGTCCTCGCAGTGCGGCTGCCGATCCTGGTGCCGGTCCTGGTGGCGGTCTTCATCGGCCTTGTCATCGGTCGGGCCAACGGGATGGAATTCGCGCTCCTACCGCGGGACGAACCCCTCGTGGCAACCGGAATCGCATCACCGATGCCGCCGATCGAGGCATCGAGCGTCGGCTTGGACGCCGACGCCTGGCTGTTCATCGCCGGCACCACGACCGCCGGCCTGGTCTCGGTGGCGTTGATCGCCGCTGCGGTCGTTGATCTGGGTGGGCGTTGGTCTTGGATCGCCATCGCCGTTCGGGCGCTCGGGAGCTGGATCGCCGCGATCGGGCTGATGCTGGCGACCTTGTCGAATCAGCTCTAAGGAACGAGTGGCTGCAAAGCTCCGTGACCATTCAAAGAGAGCACTTAGAGGTAGACCGAGTCTACTCCCGACCCAGGACTCTAGACTGAAGTTCCCCCCTAAATTTACCCATTTTTGCACATAAGCTTTTGTAATAGATGGGAAAATTGCTAATTCCTCGGCAAAAAATGTAGGCATGTAAATTTGCAAAAAGTTCCTTGCAATAATGGATTTATGAGCTATTCCTGTAAACATGTACATCGCCCGCATCCCAAACCGCTCATCACCGCCTGCGTTTCTGCTGCGCGAGAGTTATCGCGAGGACGGAAAGGTCAAGACCCGTACCTTGGCCAACCTCAGCAAACTGCCGCACGAGGCGCTTTCGTTGCTCAAGCGCTTTCTCCAAGGCGAGCACTTTGTGTCTGCCGAGACAGCGTTCGAGTCTGTTCGCTCCTGGCACCATGGCCATGTTCAGGCGGTCATCGATGCGATGCGCAAACTGCGCTTTGATCGACTGGTCAACTCCCACGCTTGCCCACAGCGCGAGCGCGTCCTGGCCATGGTGGCCGCACGCATCCTGGCCCCGGAAAGTAAACTGGCCACCACGCGCTGGTGGGAGACAACGACCTTACCCCAACTGTTGGCACTTGACCAGAGCGATGAGGACGATCTGTACGCCGCCATGGATTGGCTGTTGCAGCGCCAAGCGCAGATCGAGCAGCGGCTTGCCAAGCGTCACCTGAGCGACGATGCGCTGGTGCTCTATGATCTGAGCTCAAGCGACTTCGAGGGCTCGCATTGTCCGTTGGCGGCATTGGGGCACAATCGCGATGGTAAGAAAGGCAAATTGCAGGTCAACTATGGCTTACTTGAGAGTACCGAGTTCTCCAGCAATCTGGCAGCAATCTGTTCCTTGAAGCAGCCCCATCCGTGCAAGTGAAAATACGGTCGTGGCGGGGTTGCTGCTGCCGATGTCCGTCATATCGATAAACCAATGGGTAGATATCCTGGAAGGATCTATAGTCCTCTCACGTGACATCAAAGCTGTCCCTTTCGTTTAGAGCCAGCACTCACACACCAAAAACAAAAGGGCATATCTGGTTATCGCGTTGAGTGACTCTAGTTATAGCACCTGTGTAGACTCTACTCGAGGTGTTTGTCATGCAATTGTGGTTCTATTGGTGGGAGATCATTTCGTTGCTACGGCCAGCGTTTTCCCGCGATCAGACGTTCTTTTGGTTCGTTGTCAGCGTCGCCGGTCTGTCAGTGCGCACGGATAACCTTGGGGTCACGAGCATCGTGCGCGCCCTTGGCCTGCAGGAGCAGTGCTACGATTCTCTGCTTGACAGCTTTCACAGCAGCGCAGTGAAGCTGGACCGCTGATTGGCAATCTGGACCAAGGTGGTCCTGAAGCTGTTCCCAGGGGTGATTCAGGTCAATGGTCGGTTGGTGCTCGTGGGCGATGGGATCAAGGTCGGCAAGCAGGGCCGAAAGATGCCGGCAGTGAAGTCGTTACATCAGGAGTCGGAGTCGAACACCAAACCCGAGTACATCATGGGCCATTCGTTCCAGGCAGTCGCGGTTCTGATCCAGGCGGCACAGAGCGTCTTTGCGCTCCCACTGACTGCCCGGATTCATGAGGGCGTTGTGGAGACGAACCGAGACAAGCGCACGCTGATGGACAAGATGATCGCTCTGCTCGGGCTGCTCGGCATGGAGCAATCCTACTACTTCGTGGCCGATCGCTATGACATGTGTCGGAAGATGGTCAAGGGCCTGCTCGCGCAAGGCAATCATCTGGTGGTTCGCGTGCGCTCGAATGCCGTGGCTTGGACGCCCTACGTTCAGGACGCAACAGAACCTCGTGGGCGTGGGCGCCCGCGGACATATGGCCGCAAGATCAAGCTGCGCTCGTTGTTCGAAGAGGGCCTGGTGAACGAGCAAGCAGCGAGCCCCGTGTATAACGAACAAGGGGTCATACTCCGTTATGCCGTGCATGATCTGCTGTGGCGACCGGCCGGACAGCTGGTGCGTTTCGTCATTGTGATTCACCCGCACCGAGGACGTTTCATCCTCATGTCGACAGACCTCACATTGGATGCCATCGACATCATTCGTCTCTATGGGCTGCGTTTCAAGATCGAGGTCACCTTCAAGCAGGCGATCCACGTGTTTGGGACATTCCACTACCATTTCTGGATGAAGGCGATGAAGCCGCTGAAACGGCGTAATGGGGATCAATACCTGCACCGGGAAACGGCGGCTTACCGTCAAGCCGTGAAGCGCAAGCTGCATGCCTACCATGTCTTCGTCCAAGCTGGGTGCATTGCCCAAGGATTGGCTCAGTACCTGGCAGCATGCCATCCGCGGCTGGTTTGGCAATCCTTATGCCTCCTGGTTGCGCACAATCCGCCCTGGTCTGGCACCATCCGAACGCGTGGTCACCCTGGCGTTACGCCACAGCCTACCGGAATTTCTCCTGGATTGGAGCCAGAGGTCTATTCTGGCGAAATTCATCATCGAAAGGCTCGATCCGGATCGATCTAAGCTACTTGGCGCCGCCGCTTAGCCCTGACTCGGCCTTAACGGCGCGTTTCGATCGCGCCGACAGTTGGTTTGGAAGCGATTCCAGGATAACTCTTGCCCTTTTGATTTTAATAGAAGAAACTCGGCACTCTCAAGCCGTTGGATTTCCTATCCGTTTTCCTATCCGTCCGACTGCATTTCATGGATGAGATTTCGTATTTCGCGATCGATCGGCGGTCGGCCCACGTTCCTACGCCGACTTTTCCACCGCCAATGACGCCGAAAGCCTTCTCGGTGCCAGCGTACGACCGTATCAGGGTGCAAAGCGTGCAACATCGCCCGCCATCCGTTCACATACTTTACGAACAGAACCCAGAATAGGCGATCAAGAGCAGCCGCTCGTGGACGCTTTGTCGACGACTTGAGCATTGCGAGCTGCTGGCGCAATGCCAAATTCTCGAGGGCTAATCGTCGCTGCGATTGGAAAAGCGAGCATAATGCTTTCAGTACTGCCAGGACCCGATTCAGCGTGCCAATGATGCTTTTACAATCGTCAAGGAACTTCAAGGACTTCCGGTCGGTTGAGTTTTCAGAAGACACAGGTAGTGATCAGCGATTTCCTGGTAGCTGTATGTGCCTGCCCGGAGGGCGGTTTGATCAAATGTTGTATGGAATCCGCACGTCTGGCTGATCTGCTGGGAAGTCCTTGGTGTTTCGACTTACCAGCAAGGCCCCCTCAGTCTTTGCGCTGGCCCAGATGATGGCGTCAGGCAGTTTTATCCGGTGTTCGCGGCGAATTGTCACGGCGGTTTCTGCAACCTTGGCACTGACCGGCACTTGCTCAAATCGATTCAGGAAGGCGCGTACGCTGGCAATTTCGTCATCATTCGCACCCACCATCACTTCCATCCAAGTGATCGCGCTGATCTGCTTGTGTTCGTGGCGCTGAATCTCTTCGCGGGCGATGTCGATACCGTTGAGGTAATCAATCAGAATGTTCGTGTCGAGCAGGGCCTTCATTCGTCCCACTCTTCCCTTATACGTTGCTGATACTTCAAGCCGTCTTCGGCCCGATTACGCCATAAACCGAACGCAGAATCCGTGTCGTCAGTAGGATGTTTACTTAGGTACTCGGCTACTGCGCGACGCACGAGTTCTGCTCGCGACAGGCCGTTTCGTTCACCGAGTCTTTTCAATCCTTCGACTTGAGAATCTGGTAGGTCTAAAACGGTGCGCATGGTGTTGTCACTCTTGTGATGATGTCTGATAGCGATATCATATATCAACAATCGAGCGAAAGCCGGGTAACTTGAGTTCGTTTGCTGTCTGCGAAATCGTCGACAGCCTATATTCCCATCTAGCTAACTTCGCAGAATTCATAGAAAAACCACACCGGGCAACGCTTTTGGCCGAACCTTTTCCTGGGACGGTGGCTCAAGGGGTTGACCTTCCAAAAGTCTGAGAAATGAATGCGTTAAGTTTCGGGTAAAACCAAAGGGCTGCGCAAATCAGCGTGTTACGAATGCGTGGGAGGAGATTGTGGGTCGCTACGATTCTCGCGGCGGTTGAGATCGGTGATGCGGTACTCTAATGGAGCAATCAGTCTGCGTGATTGGACTTTGCGTACTGCGCTGCCAGGCAGGGTAAGGTCTCGCATTGTTGCACCTACCTAAAATTTGGTCTTCGGGACTGTTGGCAAACTCGTCGACAGATACAACAGACTCCCCGCTGACTCGGCTGCGAACAACGCTCACCAGATCCCGCTTAGCATCGCGATGCCATGCGCATTGTGATAACGAACGGATTCGAGCAGACCTTTCTTCATGCCGCCAAGCGCATACACAGGCATGGGCAGATCGCGTATCGCCTCAGCGAAACCGTGCCAGCCGAGTACCTCGGCGCCCGGATGGCTGCGCGTCTTTAGCACGGGTGAAAGCACCGCGAAGTCGGCATCCAGCCGCGCCGCCTGCAGCAGTTCTGTGCGGTTATGACAGGCGGCGGCCCAGAGCAGATTGCCAGCCGGGCGGGCGTGTAGCTTTCGATAGTGCTCAGGCTGAAGGTGCACGCCATCGGCACCGACCGATCGAGCCAGTTCGATGTCGCCATTGATCATTACTTTCGCACCAAACGGACGGCACATGGCGACCACGGTGCCTGCAAACTCGTGCAGCTGCGCCACGGGCATGCCCTTCTCGCGTACCTGAATGAGACGGACTCCATGATTCAATGCGAGCTGGAGACGTTCAAGAAACAGCTCCATGCCAAGCTTGCCGGCCTGCGAGATGGCGTAGATCGGTGAAAGATTAAGCGCATTCAGCACCTTCCGATGTGCTGGCAGAACAGGGTCAAGACGCAGGTTTTTAGGGTCCTGCCAGCTGAGTTCCTGTCCTTCCATCGGCCTTGGCTCTGCATCCCAGGCGGTGATGCGGAAAATCCTCAGCAGGAAGAGGCCATGCGGATAGTCGAAGGTGCGGGTGATCCAGGGGCGGACCTGGGTGGCATGGATACCCAGCTCCTCTTGCATCTCGCGGATCAGCGCCTCGCGTGCGTACTCATCCGTGTCGATCTTGCCGCCTGGTAGCTTCCAGTAGGTCGAGAGTGTCTTGTTGGCGGCCCTGCGTTCAAAGAGCACCCACCCGGCCGGGCGTTCGAGTACTCCGACGGTGCGGCGTGGTATCTTGTCAGCTGTCATGGGGTGATTCTGTCGGGCAAAAGAACCGTGAGCCGACATTATCTGGGCAAATCAGGAGGTTAGGTTGGCGTGGGAGAAGCGAGTGGGCCGCTTCGATTTACGCTGCGGTCCGTTTTCCCTGGTGGTCACTCGTTCCGCCATCCGAAGGGCGTGTGGCGACGCGCAGAAGCCGGACAGTCTGGACCCGCGAAGGTCGCCGGTTATGTCGAGTCCGCTTTGGCAGGGACACTCGACACGGATGGCTAAAGCGGCTCACGAGACTCCGGCGAACGAGTTCGTCTGAGGAAACACGGCTTAGTCTCCTTATACTGTTGCAAGTGCTTCAAACGCTGGTGCCGTTCATCCGGAACCACAGCAATGTTTTTACTTCTTTCCGCCCCTGCAGGGGCAAGGCGTAATGCGTCTGTCCTCCGCAATCATTAGGCTCAATCCGATACTTCGCAAACGGATCGGCCCGATCAATATACCGCATGGCCGAGCGGATATCCTTCCACCCCACGTACTCCATCAGGTCCTTCACATCCCACTCGTTGCCGTTCGCCCAGGTCGCAAACCCTCGCCTGCCGAAACCTTTCCCTTACGAGCGGCACCAAACTCCCCGGCCGAAGTGCTTCATCACCCACGTTACCCCAGCGATCGATCGGCGGAAACACCGCCCCTTCCGTTAACTGCGCGAGATGAATCCAATCCAAATACGCATTCACCGTACACAGCCGCGACAAGGCGGGTGCCCTGTATTCCTTTCCGCACGCGGAATGATCACTCTTGGAGCGGGGCAGATAGATCACCATGCCCTACCCCGCCACGACGTCGATGTGCTCGACCTGCAAGCAGCAGAGCTCGTCTGCCCGAAAACCCCGCCAACCTGCCAGCCGTCACACCATCGCTCAACGGATGACGAATACGGATAGGAAAACCAAGCTCGCCTGGCGAGCATATGCCCGAGGAAGGAGGTTTGCCAGGGTTGGGTGCGGGGTCAACGCCCAACTGCGGGGCTGATTGGCGTCGGGGCGGTGCAGGCGCGCGCGTTCCGGGGTGTTGGCGCGTGCATCTTCGGGGCAGGGTGACACAGGCAGACGAGCGGGGCTGCACCGTTCCCTGCGAGAGACGGCGGCTACCAGGAGACGCGCTGATCGAACGCGAAGTTGGACTCGGGTTGTTTGATGAGGTCCCAGCCCGGCATCGGCTAGTACTACGCGCCTTAAATTCGCCAGATAAGTCACGCCATGAGCGGCTGACCGATATAGGTCCAGCGAAACGGCTTGGCCAAAGTGTGGTTGAAAAACTCGATGAAGTCGAGGATGCGCTGCTTGAGATCTTCAGTAGACAGGAACCGTCCGCGCTTGAGCAGTCGGCGTGTCAGGATGCCTAACCAGATCTCGACTTGATTGAGCCAGGAACAGTGCTTGGGGGTGTAGACAAAACGGATGCGGTGCGTGTGATCCTGGAGAAAGGCGGCTCGGGAGGCCATGCTTTCGAGGATGCCCGTTTTCCCCTTGACTCCGAGGTCGATGTCGATGTCGCATTGCTGGGCGATGAACTCCATCAGGCAAACAGGGGACACAAACAGGGGACGACACAAACAGGGGACAGACCACGGTTTTGCGTTAGACTGGCCAAGAACGAACGTTCACGCAAGCGGATTCTTATGCCCCGACACGCACGCATCGTCGCAGCCGGCTTTCCGTTGCACGCCATTCTGCGCGGTATCGACCGGTCCGCGATCTTCTTCGACGACGCCGATTATCGGGCGCTCCTCGGCATGCTGGTCGAGCGAGCGGCAGCGGAGTCGGTGTGGGTCCATGCCTAGGTGCTCATGACCAACCCTTTCAAGGTGACTACTCACGCGGTGTCTTCCCCTTGAGCAATTTCGCTGTCGAAACGTGAGGGTGGTTGGACTATCGATTTCGCTTCGGCGGTGGTTTTTTCGGTCCCCGACGGCTCTTTTTGAACTTTGCCAGATTGACGTTGGAGGCCAATTGCAAGTACATCTGCGCGAATTCGGCGAGCGACATGGTTCGAAAGACGGTCCATTCCTGTTCCGGAATGGCAACCGTCATGCCGTCATAGGTTCGAGCGATATTCCCGGCTAAATAGTAGCCGGAAAGGTCGTTGGCGATGGTTTCTTCACCGTGTATCGTGCGTAACGCGGCTTTGACCACGGCCAATGCGTTGTAGGCGACCAGCGCAACGCAAAAACCGAACAGTGCGGCTTTCGGGTAGCCCAGCGTATTGATCTCGGAATGCAGATGCGCCTCGAGCTCTTGGAACATGGTTTCGATACGCCAGCGCTTGCGGTACATGTCGGCGACGAGCTTGGCATCGGCCGCCGATTTCGGCAGATTCGTCAGCAGCAAGAGTTCGGTTTCCCCGTCGCGCGTAGCCTGTTTCAGGCAGACTTTGATGCGACGATAGCGCTGGACTTCGCCTTCGTCGTCGACGAGCTCGATGCGCTGCTCGTAGACCTTTCCGGACTCGGTACTGCCGATCTTTCGCCACGGACTCTGCATGCTAAAGGCCAGTCCCTTATGTTCGCGACAAACGAAATAACCTTTCCGGTCGGCAATCCCGAGCAGAAAGCTGCGCACGCAGAAGTTGCGATCCATGATCCAGACGTCATGTTCCCGCACCGTCGGCAGCACATCTGCGAACAGCGAGCGCTCTTGGGCGTGACCGTCTTCGCAAGGAAACACATCCGTGGCCATCTCCAACAACGGATCGTAAACGACCAGCGATTTTCCCGGCAAGGCTCCGGCCTTGGTCTCTCTGAGCACCTCCAAGCGATGCTCCGTGGCCTCGATGCAGTTGCCGTCGAGGACTTTGATCCGATAGCCGGGCAGCCAAGGTGCGCACTGTCCGCCCATCTGTTCGACGATCGCGGCCTGTTCCCGCGCCGTGTCTCGAACCAACGCCGCCGAGGTCGTACTTTCCAGGCCGTTGAGTTTGTTGTACACCGAGGTGATCGAAACCCCGATCGACTCGCCTTGCTCTTTGTAGGCGGCGTTTATGGATGGGTGGGTTTTGAAGACCACTGCGCTCATCAAATTGAAAATCGTTGAGAACAACAACTCCCGGGTATATTGATCCACCGCCGTGCGCGCAAACCAGGCATCGAGCTTGCTGGGGCTGAGTACCCGTTCCAATAGGGCCTGAACCATCACCGGCACGGGCCTTTGTTCCATGAACCGCTGGAAGATCTGGCTGAACATCATGACCTCTACCCCAAGAATACGATAAATGGGGTCGATGATCTCGGTTCGGCGGGTCTATGTCCAGTCCGCTCCGTTTCTCCACTGAAATTCGATGCGTTACGATGCGGTCAACCGCCACGCATATTATCTGCTGATTGTGTGGATAATTTCTGACCTTGAAAGGGTTGGTGCTCATGACCAATCATCTGCACTTGCTCATGACACCGGCAACCGATCGGGGACCGTCGCTGCTTATGAAGGGACTGGGACAAGGCTACGTACAATACATCAACCGGACCTACCGTCGGACCGGCACGCTTTTCGAAGGGCGCTTTCGCTCGTCTGTCATCGAGGCGGACAGCTATCTGCTCGCCTGCCAACGCTACATCGAGCTGAACCCGGTTCGCGCGCACATGGTACAAGCCCCGGGCGATTATCCTTGGTCGAGCTACCGTTGCAACGCTTTGGGCGTCGGCGATCCGGTGGTCGTTCCGCACTCGATTTATTGCGCCCTCGCCGAGGGCGAGGAAGCGCGCCGCGCTCGCTACCTGAACCTCTTCGCCGATGAGATCCCGGAGGGCGATCTTACAGCCATTCGGGATGCGACCAACGGCGCCTTCGCGCTCGGCAGCGAGCGTTTCCAGCGGCAAATCGCCTCGATGGTCGGCCGGCGTACCTGGCCCGGCAAGTCCGGACGACCGAGGAAAGAGGCACCCGACGACGATCAGCTTAAGTTGCCAATCTAACGTGGAAATAAGAAAACCGTGGTCTGTCCCCGGTTTTCCCTTGTCCCCGGTTTTCCCGGCATCCTCGCCTACGGTTTTGCCCGTGCCAGATGTCCGGACTGCGGGCATGACTTCCTGGTCGCCTTCTCGTGCAAAGGTCGCGGCCTGTGTCCGTCGTGCAACGCCCGGCGCATGGCGGAGACCGCGGCGCATCTGGTCGATCACGTCATCCCGCCGCTGCCGGTGCGCCAGTGGGTCCTCTCGGTGCCCAAACGGCTGCGCTGGTACCTGGAGCGCGAGCCGCGGGCGATCAGCGCGGTGCTGCATATCCTGCTGCGCGTCATCGAGGCCCATCTGCGCCGGAGCAGCGCCGCCAGCTCGCATGCCCGCCTCAAAGCGGTGAGCTTCATCCACCGCTTCGGTGCCTCCCTCAACCGGCACGTCCATTACCATTGTTGCGTTATCGACGGGGTGTTCGAGCCGGTCGAGGAGGCCGATGATGTCCCGCAATCCGTGCGCTTTCGCCCCGCCGCCGAGCTGACACCGGAGGCCCTCGCCGCCATCACCGAGCAGGTACGCGTACGGGTGCTGCGTTGGTTCGCCCGCAGCGGGCTGATCGAGCCGGACGACGTGCGCGAGATGCTCGCCTGGGAGAACAGCGGCTTCTCGCTGGATGCCGCGGTGCGCGTGGGCGCGCACGATCGCGCCGGGCTGGAGCGGCTGCTGCGCTATTGTGCCCGCCCAACCTTCGCGCTCGAGCGTCTGGAGCGGCTTGACGACGAGCGCGTCGTCTATCGGTTACCCAAGCCCCAGCGTGATGGCACCACGGCGCTGACGCTCACGCCGCTGGAGCTGATCGACCATCTCGCGGCACTCATCCCCCCGCCCAGGCGCCACCGCCATCGCTACCATGGCGTGCTCGCGCCAAACGCGCCGCTGCGGGCGGCTGCCATCGCCTTCGGGCGCGAGGTGGCGGATGCAACAGGCTCACCGACCGCAGTCAGTTCGCCACCCCAGGCGCCGGCCTCCAATGCCCGCTCGCCGGCGCGCTATCTCTGGGCCATGCTGCTCGCCCGGCTGTTCGAGTCGCTGCCCCTGGTCTGTCCCAACTGCGGCGCGAACATGCGCATCATCGCCTTCATCACCAAGGCCGCGCCCGTCGAGCAGATTGGCTCTCCCGGATTTCATGGGAACCAATAAAAATTTGAAAAACAACTACTTAAGCTCATTTTTTCGTACACATCAAGGTTAAAATGTAGTCGAGCGCAAACTCTGTAACTCATTGATTTATAATGTGTCAACCCCGAACCGGTCATATCCGTTGAGATCCAAGCATATCCTTTGATAGAGGTGTCCAAGGTTGGTGATGCCATAGCAGCGGCGTTTGATGACTTTGATCTTATTATTTAACCCCTCGACAAAGCCGCTGGTGTGTCGACCAATAAAATAATTCGTCACTTCCTCAAAGTGAGTATTCAGTGTCCCGAGGAAGCTATCGAAGCAACTGAGCTTGCGGTTGGTGACACGTTCCATCCAGCCACGCAGTTTGCGCTTACCCTGACCTTTTGATAGGCGGCTTTCATAGATGGCAGTGAGTGATTCGCAAGCCTCATAAGCTTCTTGTAATTTTGGTGAATAGCGAAAGAGCCGATTCAGCATGCGTCGCTCATCTGCATTCAGATCGGCGCGACGCTGACGCAGCAGCCAATGCACGTTCTTGAATGACTTGCGCTCTTCTTCGGAGAGGATATGACACAGCCGTTTCCATTCGCTTTTGCGCAGTTTTTCCAGTCCATTTCGGTACAGCTTGGCAACATGGAACCGATCCGCGCAAATGTGTACGCGCTTGCCGAACACGGCTTTAGCGGCACCGATGAAACCTTGATAAAGGTCCGAGCAAACACTCTGGACGGTGCGTCGCAAGCGCTTGGGAATGCTGAGAAAAAACTCCTGTACGGTGGCCTTGGTGCGGTCGCCGAGCAGACCGATGACATGCAATGTCTCGTTAATGTAAGCGCTGATCACAACGACAAAATCACGATGACCCTTTTTCAACGCAATCTCATCAATGCCAATGACCTCCAAGCGTTCAATTGCGTTCCAATCGACATCGCACGCCATGTTTCGATCCAAAATACCCTGCAGTGCGTCGACACCAATGGCATGCTTGCGACTGACATCCTCGAGCGTACTGTTGATCAACTCCAGCAGCATCTGCTGTTCGAATGCTTTTGTCACTCGGGAGCGCCGCGTGTACCATGACAGCGTTTGGCTCGTTGTCGGACGCCCTTCGCAGAAGTGGCATTGATAACGCTTCGGCCTCAAAATAAGAACAACTGTATACGCGAATAATGGCAAATGGCGTAACTCTATCTCTTGACCATGGCCATACTCATGATCGATTGGCCGACCACAGCGATGACAGTTCGTACCCTCCAGTGTGCTATGCACATAGACTTTAAGTGTCTTGCGCTCGCCGAGCACCACGCGATCAACGGCGATATCAGGAAGATTTAAAAGCGTCTGAAGGGTCTCTTTATCAAATGTCATTATCAACAGCGTCCAGATGGGGTTTCAGCGACAGGCGGTTCTCAAGTTGTTGATCTACATGATACAACAGTCCCAGGAGATCCGGGAGAGCCAGCAGATTCTTACCCATATCGGTGAGCCGCCGCGTCCACCCCCGATCTCGCCCGCTCGCGGACCGCCCGCCTGGGACGAGGCACCCGAGCCAATGCCGGACTGGGACCTCCTTGAGCAGCCCGAGTCCGACTTCGAGTTCGATCAGCGCGTCTCCTGGTAGCCGCCGTCTCTCGCAGGGAACGGCGCAGCCCCTCTCGTCTGCCGGTGTCACCCTGCCCCGAAGATGCATGCGCCAGCACCCCAGAACGCGCGCGCCTGCACCGCCCCGACGCCCGTCAGCCCCGCAGTTGGGCGTTGACCCCGCACCCCACCCACGCTAACCTCCTTCCTCGGGCCAACCTGGACGTGCAGGGTGGCTTGGATTTCCTATCCGTCTGCACGATCGCCGCGGTGTTGGCCAGGTGCATCTCGTAGCCAGCCTCCATCAACGCATCCACCAGCCAATACCAGTTGTACATCGACTCCACGACCAGGCCGCTGATCTCGTCTTGATACGGCGCCAGCGCTTCAAGGACTGCCTCCACATCATTGCTCAGCCGTTTGCGATACACGACCTGATCCGTTTCATCTGATAAGGGCCACAACGTTGTTGTTTGAATGAAGATCGATTCCGCCGTACAGTGTCATCGTCGATTCCTCCTCGGGGCTGTGGTTGTTGGATACTGTTAACCCAACTGTAGCTTACGGGGTGGAGTCGGCTAGATGATTATCAGGTCTTGTCTTTTGCATGAAGAGGTCAAGCGCGCAAGAGACAAGACCTGACCCCATAACTTGGACCTTGGGTTTTCCGCCGCCGACCAGGATCGTCCCTGCTCAGACTTTTCCGGTGGCTGGCAGATGCGCGTGGCCCTGGCCGCCGCCCTGTTTTCCCAGCCGGACCTTCTGCTACTTGATAAGCCGACCAACCACCTGGACGTGGATACGCGCGAGGCCCTGATCCAGGCCATCAATGCCTACGAAGGAGCCGTGATCCTGGTCAGCCACGATCCCCACCTGCTGGAGCTTACCTGCGACCGCCTGTGGATCGTGGATGAGGGAACCTGCTCTAGCTTTGGCGGAGACCTGAACGATTATTAAAAGCTGTTGCTGGAAAAACGCCGTGAAGCAAGAAGGGCTGATAAGCAGGAAACCGTCAAGGTCGATGCGAAAAAAGCCAACCGCAAAGACCGCGCGGCCCAGCGTGCCGCCCAGGCTCCCCTGCGCAAGGCCGCCAAGGCTGCGGAACGGGAACTTGAAAAACGGCAGACGGAGTGTGCAAAGCTGGAAGAAGCCATGGCCGACCCCAAGTTTTTTGAAGGCCGCAGCGACAAACTGACCGACCTTCAGATCAAACTGGCCGACGTAAAAGCGAAACAAGAAGAAGAAGCTGAGGAAGCCTCGATGGAATCGGAAGAAGCCCTGGAAGATGCGGGGTAAACGCCTCCTCCTTCTATTTCAGACTCACTATTTCAGACTCACTATTTCAGACTCACTATTTCAGACTCACTATTTCAGACTCACTATTTCAGACTCAGGCGATCACCTGCAGGGAAAAGGCGAAGATATCCTTGCCGTCATACGTCGTATCCTGCACGTCCAGAATCTTGAAGGTCGTGCCCACGTCGAACAGGTATTCGGTTTTGTCTGGCCCGTCTGACAGGGGAGTGATATAGGTCGCCTGCTCCCACACCACTGCCCCGTCGGGAGGAATGACGGAAATCAGGATGCCGTTGGAATAATGCATGGCATCTTCGCGAGAATCCGTGAAGGACATGAAAGACTTCAAGGTAATCGTATCGCCCTGTGCCATAAAGGTTTTAACCGCCTCGGAAATGTCCATTTCCAGCGGCGGCTGAGAGGAGTCCGAATTGTTCGGAAGCTGGCTGAAATAGGTGGCAAAGTGGCTGGTTCCCAGGTTGGCGATGGCGACCTGGCCGCTGTACAGGGCGGGCTTGGCGATCACGCTTGTCCGGGGCATAGTCCTGAGGGCCGCGCGGATGATATTGACCTCCGAGACATTGTTGGTTTTCAGACTGTCAATTTTATCCGCCAGCTTTGACTGGACTTCCTGCAGGGAATTGGCCGGAACAATCATGAAGGAATTCATATAGTCGGCGCTCTGCGGCGTATAGGGGGGCCAGTTGGCCGTCCAGATGCTATTGGCGATACTGTCCATGTCCTGGGGTTCCCCGCTGACTCCCGTGTAGGTGAACATGTTGAGGAAATCAATGCGGGTAAAGTCCGCCGTCGTCCAGTCATAGACGGACATGGCCAGTTCAAAGCTGTAGGGGCTGAAGGGAAAATACTGTTTTCCCAGGGCTTTGAGTTCCGCCGTGGTCTTGCCCGGCTCATCCGGAATGTTCTGATAGGGAATGTATTTTTCCTGCATCATCCAGTCGAAGTTCTTTGCATCATCCGGGCTGACACTGGGAAAAGGCTGGAGTTGGCCCGTGAATTTATTGTCGTCTCCGGTCACCGTATAGCTACCGTTTCCGTTAAAGGTAAAATCAATGGCTCCCTGGCCGTCGTACCAGTAAATCGTGCCGTTGATGACAAGCTGCCAGTAATGGGGGCCGCCCGTCTGATGTCCCGTATCTGTGATGTCCAGATAGCCTATGGCCGTCAGCAGGCGGAAGGAAGCTCCTTCCGGTCCCCGAACCGCATCCAGCACGCCACCGTCACTGAGTTTAACCTGCCCGACGCTTGGCGAATTGATCTTGACTGAATTGACCGCCCACATATTGATCTTCCCAGGAGTTTACTTTTTTTCTGATAAAAAGGTATTCATGGCCTTGAAGGTTGCGGCCACGAGAGTCAGAGTCGGATTGGCCGCCCCCATAGACGGGAAGGTCGCATTGCCCATGACATAAAGATTATTCACGTCAAAGACCTTCCAGTTTTCATCCACGACCCCCTGATCGGCGCAGGCTGCCATTCGGCAGGTTCCCATGGCATGGTCACCCCGCTGGGGGTAGCCTCCGCTGGAAACGCCCGTGCAGCCGATTTTTTCCAGAATGTTTTCCATGGCCTGGAGGTAGACCTTCGACTGAGCCTCGTCATACAGGGGGACCGGAGTGTCGATATAGGTCTTCGGCAAACCGAAGCGCGTCGTCCCCGCTTCTGAACTTACACGGTTATCATAGTTGGGAATGGCCGCCATGGTTCCCTGAATCTGGAACTGCATGGCCCCCGTCGCCGCTGTCTGAATCTGCGCCGTGGTCTGACCATGGGCCATCAGGTCGCTGATTTTCAGGTTGGGATGGGCATAGTCCGTATTGAAATAGAACTTGCCACCCTTTTTCTGGTATTCCTCCGTATCGTAATAACGGGAAGACAGGGTGGGAAAGCCCAGTTCGGACTGAATCTTCTGCGGATTCTGCGCAATCGTTCCCATAGCAAAGAAATACGGACTGGCCATCAGGTAACGGCCCACCAGGTCATGGTCATTGCCAACACCCGACGGCCACCATGTGGAGGTTGAGTTCTGCAGCAGCTTGGGCGTTTCCAGGGCTCCTGCACAGACGAAGACGTAATCTGCCTCCAGCGTCGTGCTCTGCCCCGTGGTTGTATCCACATATGTCACCCCGCTGACCGTATTGCGGTCCGACATGGTGATTTCCTTCGCCGGGGCATTCAGGATCAGGGAGAAGTCCGACTGTGCGGACAAGCTGTCCAGGGACTGGTCCCCCGTATAGCGGGCACTGATCGGACAATACTTGCAGGTTCCCGTCGTACGGCAGGGAGTCCGATCCGTCGCTCCCTTGCCATAACGGCTGACGGGCATGTGGGCATAAGTCATCCCCAGGGCCTCCATGGCCGTCATGATGGGTTGCATCATCAGGGGATAGGGGGCGGCAGAATAAGGATAGTTCTGGCTTCTGGGCGGGTTCTGGTCGCTGGAATCACCGCTGACGCCCAGGAAGGTCTCCGCGGCGCAGTAATAGGGTTCCAGGGCAATGTACCCATAGGGCCAGTCCAGCCCCTGGCCCGTATTGGTATGATACTGGAAATCTTCCGGCATGAAGCGCGGCACCCATCCGCCCCAGTGCAGGGTGGAGCCGCCCCGACCCAGAACCCGTCCCCCGGTGATCTGCCATTTATCCTGCGGCGTATCGGCGACGGAGGCATAGTCTCCGGTCTGGTCATAGCATTTTTCATAGGGTGCGGGGCTTCCGGTCACCAGGTTGAACCAGTCCGCCGCATTGGCCATGGGAATTTCAGGCCCGGCTTCCAGCATGGTAACCGTTCCCAATCCGGCTGACAGGATCGATTCCGCGACCACGGAGCCAACGACTCCGGAGCCGACAATGACTATTTTCATTACTCAGTCTCCCCGGTGGCCGTCCGGTAAGGCGGGGGCGTATCCTCGAAACTGCCGCCGCCCATCCAGCCCCGGAAGTTTTCATATCCAAAAAGGCTGAAGCCGCCAAAAGCGATGTTCATGGTCAGGAATTCACCAAGTACGTATTGTGCGATGTCTTGATTGGCCGGGTCCGGCTGTTGATTTTCCTGGTACAGGGCAGTCAGGGCCGCTTCCTCGTTACCCAGTTTTTTCAGCAGTGCCTCGTAAGTCGCCACGGCTACGGTATAGTAAAAGGCATAGGCCGGATCGGAGTTCGCCTTATAGCCGACAATCAGTTCAAACTGATCCTCGCTGACGCCATCGGACGTCCCCCACTGGCTTCTGATGAAGGTGAAAATCTTATAAAGTGTATTCGTATCCATAGGTTTGGGGTCAGCCATGCCTTTTTCCTACTCGTCCTGCCAGAATCCGAAGGGGTTTCCAAGTACGTCCCGCAGCTCGGAATAATAGCCCTTACCGGGAACCGGGGTCTTAGGAACAACCACTTCCCCACCCAGAGACACGGCCCTGTCGGCATAGACATCAATGTCCGGAACGGTGAAGTAATTGGTCGGCTGTGCAGGGGTCCGGGGGCCTTTCATCATGGCCAGATAGACTGCATGAGGGTAATGCCCATCCTGGTCCGTTATCTCCCAGAACTGATTGGGCGGCATGGACTGGAAGCGCCAGTTCGGGAAGAGTTCGGCATAGAACTGCTTCGCCTTTTCATCCATATCACATGGAATAATGCTATGAATCACGATGGTCATAAGTTTCGCCAACACCTTAAGCAAGAAGAATGCTACGGACAGAAAACACTTTAACACTTTCTGCAAGCATTATGAACATATCTTCTATTTACTTGAGAGTACCGAGTTCTCCAGCAATCTGGCAGCAATCTGTTCCTTGAAGCAGCCCCATCCGTGCAAGTGAAAATACGGTCGTGGCGGGGTTGCTGCTGCCGATGTCCGTCATATCGATAAACCAATGGGTAGACATTCCGGAAGGATCTATAGTCCTCTCACGTGACATCAAAGCTGTCCCTTTCGTTTAGAGCCAGCACTCACACACCAAAAACAAAAGGGCATATCTGGTTATCGTGTTGAGTGACTCTAGTTATAGCACCTGTGTAGACTCTACTCGAGGTGTTTGTCATGCAATTGTGGTTCTATTGGTGGGAGATCATTTCGTTGCTACGGCCAGCGTTTTCCCGCGATCAGACGTTCTTTTGGTTCGTTGTCAGCGTCGCCGGTCTGTCAGTGCGCACGGACAACCTTGGGGTCACGAGCATCGTGCGCGCCCTTGGCCTGCAGGAGCAGTGCTACGATTCTCTGCTTGACAGCTTTCACAGCAGCGCAGTGAAGCTGGACCGCTGATTGGCAATCTGGACCAAGGTGGTCCTGAAGCTGTTCCCAGGGGTGATTCAGGTCAATGGTCGGTTGGTGCTCGTGGGCGATGGGATCAAGGTCGGCAAGCAGGGCCGAAAGATGCCGGCAGTGAAGTCGTTACATCAGGAGTCGGAGTCGAACACCAAACCCGAGTACATCATGGGCCATTCGTTCCAGGCAGTCGCGGTTCTGATCCAGGCGGCACAGAGCATCTTTGCGCTCCCACTGACTGCCCGGATTCATGAGGGCGTTGTGGAGACGAACCGAGACAAGCGCACGCTGATGGACAAGATGATCGCTCTGCTCGGGCTGCTCGGCATGGAGCAATCCTACTACTTCGTGGCCGATCGCTATGACATGTGTCGGAAGATGGTCAAGGGCCTGCTCGCGCAAGGCAATCATCTGGTGGTTCGCGTGCGCTCGAATGCCGTGGCTTGGACGCCCTACGTTCAGGACGCAACAGAACCTCGTGGGCGTGGGCGCCCGCGGAAGTATGGCCGCAAGATCAAGCTGCGCTCGTTGTTCGAAGAGGGCCTGGTGAACGAGCAAGCAGCGAGCCCCGTGTATAACGAACAAGGGGTCATACTCCGCTATGCCGTGCATGATCTGCTGTGGCGACCGGCCGGACAGCTGGTGCGTTTCGTCATTGTGATTCACCCGCACCGAGGACGTTTCATCCTCATGTCGACAGACCTCACATTGGATGCCATCGACATCATTCGTCTCTATGGGCTGCGTTTCAAGATCGAGGTCACCTTCAAGCAGGCGATCCACGTGTTTGGGACATTCCACTACCATTTCTGGATGAAGGCGATGAAGCCACTGAAACGGCGTAATGGGGATCAATACCTGCACCGAGAAACGGCGGCTTACCGTCAAGCCGTGAAGCGCAAGCTGCATGCCTACCATGTCTTCGTCCAAGCTGGATGCATTGCCCAAGGGTTGGCTCAGTACCTGGCAGCATGCCATCCGCGGCTGGTTTGGCAATCCTTATGCCTCCTGGTTGCGCACAATCCGCCCTGGTCTGGCACCATCCGAACGCGTGGTCACCCTGGCGTTACGCCACAGCCTACCGGAATTTCTCCTGGATTGGAGCCAGAGGTCTATTCTGGCGAAATTCATCATCGAAAGGCTCGATCCGGATCGATCTAAGCTACTTGGCGCCGCCGCTTAGCTCTGACTCGGCCTTAACGGCGCGTTTCGATCGCGCCGACAGTTGGTTTGGAAGCGATTCCAGGATAACTCTTGCCCTTTTGATTTTAATAGAAGAAACTCGGCACTCTTAAGTGGCTTACTCACGGATGAGAGCGGTTGCCCGGTTGCCGTTTCGGTGTTCGAGGGTAACAGGGTTGATACACAAACCCTGCTGCCTCAAGTCAAGCGCATCCAAGCAGAATTCGGCATCACCCGCCTGGCCATCGTCGGAGACCGCGGCATGCTTTCGCAGACACGCATTGATGAGCTGAAAGAGACACCAGGGGTAGACCCAAGTGTGGACTGGCTAACCGCGCTAAAGAGCAGCGCCATCCGCCGTTTGGTGGTCGACGATCGGCTGCAGATGGATCTGTTTGACGAACGCAGTCATTTCGAACTTGTGCATCCGGATTATCCTGGCGAGCGCTTGGTGGCCTGCCGCAATCCGTCGTTGGCCGAGCACCGTGCAAACAAGCGTGAAGCGCTGCTGCAAGCCACGACTCAGGAGCTTGAGGCGGTTGCGGCCCTGATCGAACGCGGCAAATTGCGCGGGCGCGAACAAATCACCCGACGCGTGGAGCGCCTGATCGCCTCCGGCGGGCTCACCGAGCAGGTCTCACTGGAGATCGGTGAGGCACTGTTCACCTATCGTCTTGATGACCCCGAGCGCGCCGCAGCGGCGCTGCTGCACGCCTTTGACAAACACCTTGAGCAGGTGCGCAAGCGCATCGCTTGCGCCACCCTGAAGGGGCGCAGCGCGATTGAAGCGCGGCTGCGGTCGATTGCCAAACAATACAAACTCGACAGCCATGTGCTGTTCGACGTCAGTGAGGCTGGATTCAGCTATCACATCAGCGACCAGCAGACGGCACTTGCAGCGGCCGTCGACGGATTCCGTCAAGCGCTCGAACGTATCCGCATCCTTGTCGCGCAGGGCAAGTACGGCGGCCGCGACAAGATCGGCGTGCGCCTCGGCAAAGTGATCGACAAATACAAGGTCGGCAAGCACTTCATCCTCGACATCCGAGAGGATGGCTTTGCATTCCAACGCGATGAGCGCAAAATTGCCGAGGAAGCGGCTCTCGATGGAATGTCTATCATCCGCACCAGCATCGATAGCAACCGCATGTCAGCCGCGCAAGCGGTGCTCAGCTACAAGAGCCTCAGCCAAGTCGAGCGTGCCTTCCGCTCGCTCAAGACGGTCGATCTCAAGGTCCGTCCCATTCATCACCACTTAGGGGACAGGGTGCGCGCGCACATTTTTCTCTGTATGCTCGCTTATTACGTCGAATGGCATATGCGCGAGGCATGGCGCCCTCTGCTGTTCTGCGATGAAGACATCGAAGCCAAGGCACAACGTGACCCTGTTGTTCCCGCAGAACGTTCGGATGCGGCCCTGGAGAAAATCCATTCCAAGACGCTCGCCGACGGCACCCCGGCACACAGTTTCCAGTCACTGCTGAATGCACTCAGCGGCATCGTTCTCAACACCGTCAGGATTCCGGGAAGCTTTGACGATACGGCGACGTTCGACATCGTCACCACCCCTGACCACACCCAGCAACGCGCCCTCGATCTGCTGCAGAAAATCCAGATGTAGGCAGCACCAACAGGCTCTTTTTTTCTTTCGTATCCCGCTGATAGATAAAGAAATTGCGTCTGATTAATTTAGGAACTTCAGCCTAAGCGCAGCGCGAGGACCTCGCTGGCTCGTAGGCGCAAACCTGCCAAGAGTTGCAAGATGGCAAACTCCCGACAGCCACGCACAGAAGAGCGATCGACCATCGCCAGCACGCGCGCAATCGCCTCGTCTGTCAGGACCGGCGGCATGGGCTTGGGCTGCCAGCGTCCGATGCAGGGCACGGTCGTCGAGAGATCCCGGTTGATGAGGCGTTTCAGGAGGCAGAAACGCAGGAACGAGCGCAGCCCAGCGGCGTACACTTTCACGGTCGCAACGGCATGCTGCTGGCTCACATCCAGGATGTAGCGGCGGATCGCCAGCGCGTCCACGCCGACCGCCTCTTCCGCTAGCTGCATGGCTTCGATGCAGTCGCGTGCGCTAACCGCGTAAGCCGCTATCGAGTGGTCGCTGAGACCTTGCTGGCTGTGCAGGTTCTCAAGGACACTTGGGCAGAGGATGGCGGCGGCCGAGGGCTGCACCGGGCGCTGCGGCAAGACCTTGGCCTCGCACAGGTAGACCACGAACGCTTGCAGCGCGCAGCGATGCTTGTAAAGACGGCGACTGGGACAAGCCAAGAAGGCCTCGATACAGGCATCGAGGTCGTCAACCTCGCACAGGCGAATCCCCTCTGTGCGGGTCCATTGGACAAACGGCGCAATCCGACGCGCCTTGTCGCGCAAGGTGTTCTCGGCATATCCGGCTTGGGCGAGGGAGGCGAGGAATGCCTCAAGATGGTGATCAAGATCGGGCTCACAGAAAGGCCCGGAGTGTCCGGTGTCAACTATCTTGTCAGGTCGGCGACAATGATCTTGGCGGGTTTGTAGTCGCTGTTCTTTAGTGGCAAAGTCTCCTGTGTTGTAGGGTGGTTGTGCGCGCCCCTGGCGGGGCCGAGCACGGGAAGGAGCCCGTAGGGCGACTGGGAGTGCTCGGCCCCGCCAGGGGCGCGGCGGCTCGCCACAGGGTAGTTGTCGCGGACTCAGAAGCCCGAAAGACAGCGACAATTACCCGCCCGGCTCCTCACCCCGAGGGCATGGGCCGGGAGTCATTGTCGTCACCGCAGGCAGCCGACGGTGGCGATGGAGTTGTCGTCGCCGGCGGGGTCATTGTCGTTTCCGGCACAGTCATTGTCGCCGCATTGCCAGCAACCTGGCCGAGGGCCTCCTTGCGCCGGTAACTGTCGCAGCCGACCTCGATCATTGTCGCGTGGTGCACCAGGCGGTCGACGGCGGCGACGGTCATCATCTGGTCTGGGAAGATGCGATCCCACTCGGCGAACGGCTGGTTGGACGTGAGGATCAGACTCCCGGTCTCGTAGCGGTGGGCGATGAGCTCGAACAGGACTTGGGTTTCCTGCTCAGATTTTTTCACGTAGCCGAAATCATCGAGGATGAGGGCGGCGTATCTGTCGAGCTTTTGCAAGGCGTCCTCTAGGCGCAGCTGTGTGCGGGCGAGCTGCAGCTGCTGGACCAGGGCGGTGGTGGCGAAGTAGCGAACGCGCACACCCTGCGTGGTTAGTCCGTGACCGATGGCGGCGGCCAGATGGGTTTTGCCCACACCGCTGGGACCGAACAACAGGACGTTGCGCGCCTGGCGGGTCCAGTCCGAGGAGCCAGCCAGGGCCTCGAGCTGTTCGCGGGCCAAACCGGGCACCTGGGCGAAGTCGAAGCGCGCCAGGCTCTTGCCGACGGGCAGGTGGGATTCCTTGCTGTAGCGGGCAATTCGCCGGCTGTAGCGATCAGCAAGCTCGTGCTCGCACAACGCCGCGAGGTATTGGGCGCTGTCCCAGCCGTTGCGCTCGGCTTTGCCGAGAATCTCTTGCCAATGTCGGGCGATGCTCGAGAGCCGCAATTGCTTGAGCATTAGGGGTAAAGTGGCGGTCTGGACCAGGTCAGTGCAGCTCCATCGACTGGTTGTGAGACGGCAACAGGCTGTCGTAGAGCGACAGCGGGTGCTGCGTACCCTGTAGGGCATCGCGCTCGAGGGTAGCGCCGCGGTTGCGTTCGGGCTCGAAGCGTTGCTCAAGCGCGTGCAGGCTGGGGATGTCCCCGGCGGCGATGCGTGCGAGCACGTAGGTGCCGAGGGCCTGCTCGCAATCGGCGCGGGCCGCCAAGGCGAGCATGCCGACGATGCGTTTGCACGCCGCGCGCGCCTCCAGGTGGCCGCGCCTCCAGGTGGCTGTCCAAATGCTGCCAGTCCAAATGCTGCCAGATGGCGCGGTAGGCGGCATTTGGAAGCAGATCCTCACGCAGTTGGGAGTAACGCAACGCCTGAGGCTTGCGCGCCAAGGAGCCGATCAGGTGGCGATAGTCGATACAACGTGCCCGTTCGTGGTGAATGCCATAGACTCGGGCTAAAGTGATCGCCCGGGTCGCACCGACGAACGCCTCGATGCGATCGTCGAAGATGTGCAGACGCAACCGTTCGCCGATCAGGCGTGCCGGGACGCTGTAGAGCACGCGCTTGACCTCAATGGTGCTGGAGGTGGTCACAGCCACAACCTGCTCGCTGTCGTCAGTGGTGCGCCGCGCGGGCAGCGCCTGGAGCTCCTCGCGCTCGACGGCCAATGCCTCGCTACAACGCCGGTTGAAGCGTCCCACGAGGGCGTCGAGCCACTGGCGGTTGTCTTCAAGCGAGGCGAAGTCGGCCGACCCGCGCAACAGCAATGCCTGGGCGATGCGCCGCTTGATGTGCCCGTGGGGCGATTCCACGGCGCCGTTCTCGTGGCTGCGGCCGCGGTTGTTGCGAGTGGCCACCATTGCGTAGTGCCGACACAGTGCTTCATAGCGCTCGGTGAGATCCTCCTGCGCCTCCAGCGAGAGGTTCTTGAACGCGGCCGAGAGACTGTCGGTGCGGTGCTCCAAGGGTGCCCCTCCCAGGCGCCACAGGGCCGCCTGCAGCCCCTCTGCTAGGGCGCTAAAGGACTCCCCGCCCAGCACGACCTCTCCAGTGTTTTCGACAAGTGTTCAATCAAACCATGATCCAGTTCAAAGGCATGAACTTCCACGCGCTCAAAGTGAAGGTCTCCGTTCCTCCATCAATCCAAAAAAGCCGCAGACAACGAGCCGATTCCTGCTCCTGCGTCAAGAAGGTGGCAAGATCCCTTTCCATCTGGGAACAGGCCAGCCATAAATGTTGCCGTTCTTTCGGGCGTAAGAAACTGACCAAAATGTGCCTTCTTTTCAGCTCCGGTGCTCTTAGAGCTACAGTCTTCTTTGTTCAACTGTCGATGGCAAAACGGTTTCTCCTTCTTCTGTGTGCCCTAACCGTTAGTATCAAGGCACAAACGCCCTGATAAGTCGATATTAGCCGACTTTTCCGGCAAGTTTGCAAGGAAATTCTGTCCTGGCCGACTTAATCAAGGCACATACGCCTTGATAAGTGCCGATTTTCAGTGTTGTCAGGCAAATGTGCTTTGATAAGTCCGATATTCCTTAAGTTATACCCGTCGATCTGCCCTGATAAGTTGATATTGGCCGGAAAATCAGACACGAAAGTTGCCGAATCTGTGCGTTTGAGCGGAGGATGGGGATACATGGCGGAACCGAGGCTGATGGACGAGGTGCGTGGGGGGTGCGTCGGATGCGTTACTCGATCCATACGGAGCGAGGCCTGTGCGACTGGATCATACAGTTGGCGCCCTACCACAAAATGTGTCCATGGGGTCAGTTGCTGGCGACGAGCGCGGGGAAGATGGAGCAATTTCAGAGCCATCTCGCCGAAAACCGCAAGGTTGCGGCCTCGACGCAGAACCAGGCGATGAACGCGTTGGTGTTTTTTTTACAAGCGGGTGTTGGAACGTCCGCTGGAAGGCCGGATCGATGCCGCGTGGGCAAACAAGGCGTCGCAGGTTCTGGTGGTGCTGACGCACGATGAGGCGGACCGGTTGTTGCAGCTGATGTTTAGAGGCAGCGCCCAGTAAACATCCGCCCAGTAAACATCCAACCAGCAAACATCAGGTTTCTCACGCCCTGATGTCATGTCTTTTCGATCCCAATCCCGATCCCAATCCCGATCCCGATCCCAATCCAGTCGCGCTGGGCGGGTTGCACCCTGAGGTATCTTCAGTCCATTTGTCGAGAAGACATGGCCTACAGCCTTTCTCCCGGGAAAGGCGCAGCGTTCGCGTCCGCTCCGCTGGCATCATTTGCCGGGTCGCCCTAAGCGGGCTCCTACGCCGACCGGCTCCCACGGCTGGTAAATGTCCGCTTGCGGGTGAGGCGCCTTGGCCCCTCTGCGCACTCTGCGTCTCTGCGGTGAATCCTTGCATGCTTGGAAGGCAACATTCGTCAGTGCGATCTGCCATTGATTGTTTTCAATGTGGCTTTCAGCCCGGCAGCGTATTCTGCATGACCTGATGTTCTGCACCCCAAACCCAGAAACCCAAACCCAGAAACCCAATCCCAGAAATTTGGAACCGGTAATCCACGCCGATGAAGCAAACCCTGCTGCAAGAGAAGTATCCGGTGTTCATCCTGGAACTCCATCGCGACGAGATGCGGTTCGATTCGGTCGACGCCATCTGCGACTATTTTCGGCAATGTATCGAGGCACATCGTTGCGGTCAATTTATTGGCGTATTCGACCACTATGCCCATACTTGCTCGTTGCCCGAGGGGAGCGTGGGGGAGGGTATTCGCGCAGCCAAGAACGTCCTCTTCTGCTTTGGTCTTGCATTGCCGAGCCCACGCGTGCTTGCCGTGCGTCCCCGCTCGATTGGGGTTGCCGAAACCGATCAAGGCTTCGTGATCACCTTCATGGAAGCGCCCATGCCCATCGCTAATGCGGCCATGGAGGACTGGGCCGAAAGTTTGCGTATCCCCAAATCCGGGGTTGATCATGCAGTCACGAACACCAAGACTATTGACGCTTGAAAAGCCTACAATGGCAGCTGCACTTGCGGTTTCGATAGGATAAGTTCGATCGTATGAGAATCATCGCTTACCGTCGAATTCCAACAGCATCCAGGCATCGAACCATGGCAGGCATCAGACCTTAGGCGATTGCCGGAGAGCAACCTACCAACTGACGCCGGATGCTCGTTCGGCCTCGACGTCGCGGCCGGACGAGAAGACAAGCCAAGCGGTATGTTTCTTGACAGAAATCGCCTTAGTACGTAAGAAATTACATAACACGCACCAGACCACAGCACGCACGAGACCAGAGTATGCGTATCGCCGTCACTAGCCAAAACTATCGCTCAATCACCAGTCATGCCGGCAAGAGCCGCCGCTTTATCATCTTCGATGTATCGCCGGATCAAGAACCGATCGAAGTGCAACGGCTCGACCTGCCCAAGGAGATGTCGCTGCACGACTATCATGGTACCGATCATCCACTGTTCGGGCTTGGTCTGGATGCCATAATTACCGGCGGTGCCGGCGGCGGCTTGGTGCAGCGACTGGCGCGCCAAGGCATCCAGGTGCTGGCCACCAGCGAGACTGATATTGCTTCGGCACTGAATATAGTCGCAACCGGAAAGCCCTTGCCGGCTGCGGCACCGCACGTGCATCATCACGAAGCGGACGGTTGACTGGAATTGACACCATGCGCAGCCGGATCACTGCCGCGCTTGCGATCCTTATCGTTTGCGCTAGCATCGCTGTCGTCGGTTGCGCATCCGGACCCATCGCGCCACCGCCGCGGCTCACCGAGCCGGGTGCTGCCGTTACCATCACGCTGCATCGGAAAAGTTCAATCGTCGGCTTTCCGGCGACCATGTTCTTCATCATCAACGGTCAACGAATCTACGGCTTGCGCAACAATCAGAAATGGTCTTTCAACATCGATCCCGGGGAATACCAGATCGGTTACGATCTGGGCTTTAACAGCTGTCGACAGCGGGTCATCTTCAAACCAAACAGAAGATATCTGGTCGAACTGACGCCCATTTGTGTTATCAAGCCAACGGCGATGTAAGGCTCGGCTGTGCGTCATGCAGCAGCGCGATGTGCGTGGCGAGCAACTACGCTCACAGAAGCCGCCTCAACGTTGAAAGGATCGGTATACTGGGCACCTTGAAAAATTGTGCTAAGGCACGGGGTTCAGTAAACTTTGAGTGTGTCAGACACCAACGAGGCGAGCGCACTATGCCACAACCAAGTTCCTTCGACATCGACCGCCGCTTGGAGAGCATCAGCCGGATGGGCGATCCGTTGGAGCGGCTCGCCGCGGAGATCCCATGGGAGCTGTTCCGGCCATTGCTGGAGAAGGTGCACGAGAAGGAGCGCAAGTCCGCGGCCGGACGCAAGCCGTTGGACGTGGTGCTGATGTTCAAGATTCTAATCCTGCAGTCGCTCTACAACCTAGCCGACGAGGCGATCGAGTATCAAATCCGCGACCGGCTTTCGTTCATGCGCTTTCTCGGCCTTCAGCTATGCGACAACGTGCCCGATTGCACCACGGTGTGGCGGTTTCGCGAGCGGCTCAAGGAGTTGGAGTTGATCAAGCCGCTGTTTGATCGCTTTGGCGATTACCTGGCGCAGGCCGGGTTGCAAGCGCGCAACGGGCAAATCATCGACGCCTCGATCGTCCACGCGCCGATCCAGCGCAACAGCCGCGATGAGAACCGTCGCATCAATGCGGGCGAGGTGCCCGAGGACTGGGATGAGCACAAGCGCCGGCAGAAAGACACCGATGCCCGCTGGACCAAGAAGCACGGCAAGAGCTATTTCGGTTACAAGAACCACATCGACGTCGATGCCGAGCACAAGCTCATCCGCGACTATGAGACCACTGCAGCGAACGTGCATGACAGTCAGGTCTTCGACGACATCATCGACCCCGAGAACGCCGACCCGCAGGTCTGGGCCGACAGTGCCTACCGCAGCGAAGCGACCGAGGCGGCACTGAGCGGGGCGGGCTACGAGAGCCACATCTGCGAGAAGGGCCAGAGCAACCAACCGCTCAGCGATGAGCAACAGGCCGCCAATCGTCGCCGCTCCAAGGTGCGCTCGCGCGTCGAGCACATCTTCGGCTTCCAACAGAACAGCATGGGCGGCAAGCTCATTCGCACCATTGGCAAGGCGCGGGCCGAGGTCAAGATTGGCTGCATGAACTTGACCTACAACCTGATGCGCTACCTGCAGCTCACCAAACCTAAGGTCGCTGCGCCCGCGCTCGCCTGAAAAACGGGCAAAGCGGCAAAACAAGCCGCTTTGGCGGCCAAAAGACGCCTTATTGCGCCAATCTCGACTGAGTTTGCACACAATATGAAAACGGCGCGCATCGATCGTACCCGCATCGTGTTTATAGCGCCGTGAGCGCGTGATCGGCGCGTCGAAGACACAATTTTTCAAGGTTCCCATACTGACGCTTTTCTGATCAATACCGAGCCCTGCAAGCAAGTATGTCCACACCGCTGTATCCAGCAGCCGCACCCGATCGGGATCGCGCCCTGCGCACCGTCATGGCGCTTGGCGGCAATCTGCGCCGGGTCATGCGCGAGCAGGAGCAAGCCATACGCTGGTTGCTGGCCGCGCTGGCTATCGGCGGCCACGTGCTGCTCGAGGACGTCCCCGGCACCGGCAAGACAACTCTGGCCAAGGCTCTAGCGCGCTCGATCCGCGGCCAGTTCAAACGAGTGCAGTTCACGCCGGATCTGATGCCGTCAGACATCCTTGGGGTGTCGGTTTTCGACCCTGCGGAGCATGTGTTTCATTTTCGTCCTGGACCGGTGTTTACGCAGATCCTGCTCGCCGACGAGATTAACCGTGCCTCACCGCGCACGCAATCTGCATTGCTCGAGGCCATGGGGGAGTCCCAGGTCAGTGTCGACGGCGAGTTGCGTCGCCTCGACAGCCTGTTCTTTGTCATCGCCACTCAGAACCCGATCGAATTGCATGGCACGTACCCGTTGCCCGAGGCACAGATGGACCGTTTTGCCCTGCGTTTCGGACTCGGCTATATCGGCAGCGATGCGGAGGCCGCATTGCTCGATGACCAACGTGGCGCCCATCCGCTGGAGCGCATCAGCGCCTGCACGGATACCGAAGATATCCTGCACTTGCGCGCAGCCATGCAGCAGGTACGGGTCAGTGCGGCGATCCGTCAGTACATCGTTGCGTTGGTGGCGGCCACCCGCGGTGCCGATGGGGTTACCCTCGGCGCCAGCCCGCGTGCTTCGCTGACCCTGATGAAAATTGGCCAGGCACTGGCTCTCTTTGATGGCCTCGATTATCTGCCGCCGGAGCCGGTGCGCGAAGTCGCGATTCCGGTCATCGCCCATCGACTGGGACTTGAACCCCAGGCGCGCTATTCGGGTCGTGATGCAGAGGATATTGTGCGTGATTGTTTGGAACAGGTACCGATACCGAGTTAAATCCATCGTCACGGCAACAGAAACCTGGATCAAAAGCTGGAGCTGGCGAAACCTGCGCATCGCCAGTGGCGTTCAGGAGCTGCTGCGGCGGCGCTTCACCAAGGCTGGTCAGGCCGTTCTGGCGACGACCCTGTGCGCCGGACTGTTCGGACTCGACACGCGCATGACAGCGGCATATCAGGTATTCGCTCTTGGCAGCGCCTTGCTGCTGGTGGCAGGGGTCGGCACTGTGCGCGGCGCGCGCGCGCTCCATGGCGAGCGTCGGCTGCCGCGCCATGCGACGCTGGGCGAGCCGTGCGCCTATCGGGTGCGCATACGCAATCTAGGGCAGCGACCGATGCATACGCTAGACCTCGCTGAGCGACTGCCCGATCCGCGCCCGGATCGCGCCACTTTCCTTGCTGCATATGCACCAATCGAGGCGCGCCTGAACCCGATCGAGCGTCTGTTCGGCTATCCGCGCTGGGAATGGCTGGTACAGCGAGGACGGCGTGCCGAACCGCAGATACCCGTAAGCCTACCAGTCATTGCCCCGGGCGAACGCATTGAACAAACCCTTGAAATCACTCCTAAACGTCGTGGCTGGTTGCATCTGGACGCGCTAGTGGCCGCGCGCATCGACCCGCTCGGTCTGATGCGATGCGAAACGCGGCTGCCGGGCAGCGGCCGTATGCTCGTGTTACCCAAGCGCTATCCCGTGCCACCTCTGTCAAGGCCCACCCATCGGCGCTTGCAGCCGGGTGGCGTCAATCTGGCCTCTTCGGTGGGTGATTCGAGGGAGTTCATGGGTCTGCGGGACTACCTGCCGGGGGATTCTCCCCGCCACATTCATTGGGCCGCTTGGGCACGCAGCGGCGAGCCGGTGGTCAAGGAGTATCAAGATGAATTCTTCAGCCGCCAAGCCCTGATCCTGGACAGTTTCATCGCTACCGACACTGAAGCCTCAGCCTATGAGGAGGCGTTCGAGTGTGCCATCTCGGTAGCTGGTTCCTTGCTGGAGCCTATGACCCTGGCTGGTGCGCCCCAGGATGCACTGCTTGATCTAATGTTCGTTGCCGACCAAGCTCACAGGGTCACTGGTGGCCGTGGTCTGCTGTCCACGCGGGCCATGCTGGAATTGCTTGCCTGTCTGCAACCAAATCGCGGTAATCATTTCGCCGATCTCGGCGAATTGGTCGACAGCCATGCCGCGCAACTGAGCAATTGCATCTGCGTTCTGCTGGCTTGGGACCAACAGCGCAGAGACCTGATCCATCGGCTGCAGGCATGGGGCCTGAAACCGCGTGTGCTGTTGATCGCGACAGCTGAGCCGACCGTCGACGTCGAGAGCACGCAAACGCCGCTGTTGCGGATCGATCCGGCTGACCCGGCCGCGGGGCTGGCGCGGCTTTAGGCGGTTTCTGTCGAGAAACAGACCAACTGGCTTGTCTTCTTTTTGGTATCGACGTCGCGGCAACCCGCCCATAGAGCAACTATGGGCGGGCTGCCGTTGCGCGAAGGCGTACGAGAAGATGGCGCCAGTTGGTAGGTTTCTCTCCGGCAATCGCCTTGGAGCATTTCGTTCAGTGTTGGAGCCGGTCACACCTCGCCGCGGTTATAGTCTGGCTCGGCGGTGATGCGATGGATGCTGAGATCGGCGCCTTGATATTCTTCCTCCTCCGACAGGCGCAATCCCATCAGAGCCTTGATCAACCCGTAGATGACGAATCCGCCAATCAGCGCAATGGCAACGCCGATCAGGCTGCCGACGAGCTGAGACCAAAAGGTGACTCCGCCGGTGCCGCCCAGCATCTCCAGGCCGAAAATGCCCGCCGCGATCCCTCCCCAGAGCCCGCAGAGGCCATGCAGAGGCCAGACACCGAGTACATCGTCAATGCGCCATTTGTTCTGCGTCAATGTAAAGGCGTAAACAAAGAGGGCACCAGCCACGGCACCGACGATCAATGCGCCGAGCGGGTGCATGATATCCGAGCCGGCACAAACCGCGACCAGCCCCGCCAGCGGACCGTTATGTAGGAAGCCTGGGTCATTCCTGCCGGCGATCAGCGCGGCCAGGATACCGCCGACCATGGCCATCAATGAATTCACGGCAACCAAGCCGCTGACCGCATCGATGGTTTGGGCCGACATCACGTTAAAACCAAACCAGCCCACCGTCAGAGTCCAGGCACCCAACGACAGGAAAGGGATTGACGACGGGGGATGCGCGGTCATGCCGCCATCTTTGCGGTAGCGGCCCGAGCGTGGTCCTAGCAGTAGAACCGCGGCCAATGCAATCCAGCCACCCATCGCGTGTACGACCACGGAGCCAGCGAAATCGTGGAAATCGGCGCCGAACAGCGACGACAGTTGCTGCTGCATGCCAAAGTTGCCGTTCCAGGTCATACCTTCGAAAAACGGATAAATCAAGCTCACCAACAGCATCGAGGCGATCAATTGCGGATAGAACTTTGCGCGCTCGGCGATCCCGCCGGAGATGATCGCCGGGATCGCTGCCGCGAAGGTCAGTAGGAAGAAGAATTTGACCAGTTCATAGCCATTTTTTTGCTGTAGTACATCGGCGCCGCTGAAAAAGTCAACCCCGTAAGCGAGGCTATAGCCGACAAAAAAGTAGGCGATAGTCGAGATCGCGAAATCGCTCATGATCTTCGACAATGCATTGACCTGATTCTTGGCCCGCACCGTGCCCACCTCGAGAAAGGCGAATCCTGCGTGCATGGCCAGCACCATGATGGCGCCGATCAGGATAAAGAGCACGTCGGCACCGGACTGCAGCTGTTCCACTATGATCTCCTGTTTGGTCAAATGTTGCTATTATAGCAGGAACCATGCCAAATATGAGGGATTTCCCTGGGAAGCCTGAATTTCAGGCCATGGCGATCGCCAAAGGATTGTCTTGCCGCAAAGGTTGATTAAGGCCGGCGGAATGGTTAACGAGCATGAATCGGCCCGGTGGCGTTGGTTTATCGCACCAATCTACGACAAATCGCACATCTGTGGTGCATGGGCTGTGACAGGGCTCAATGCGGTTATGCGACTACATTGGCACACGGGGTGCGTGTCGCCATCCAGTTTCAGCGCTGGACCCTGGCAACGCATTGCGTTAACGTCATCAGCCCACCATAACAAAAGAGAGGATAGATAATGAATAAGATCGTTACTAACACCGCGCTGACTTTTGTCAGCATTGCCGCGCTTGCCTTTGCAGGCGTTGCGGCCCTGCTGCTGTTTGCCGGCGTCACGATGGCTGGAGACATGGCTACCCCCGATGAGGCCAAGGCAATGTCAGCCAAAGCGAAAGCCGCCGTCGATGAAATGGGGCCAGACGAGGCCTTTGCCGTCTTTGCAGCCGACGATGGCGGCTTTAAAGAAAAAGATCTTTATGTTTTCTGTATGGATATGGACGGTGTCATGCTGTCGCATGCCGTCAAGCCGGAATTGGTTGGCGAAAATCTGCTGGACTTCAACAAGTACGGCGACGAGTTGTTCGAAGAGATGGTCAATGTCGCCCAGGATTCCGGGCAAGGCTGGGTTGACTACAACTGGCCCTATCCAGGCAGTGACGAGGTCAAGGCCAAGACCAGCTACGTGATGGTCAATGAAGCCGGTTTCTTTTGCGGTGTTGGAGCCTATAAGTAAAGGTTGAATAATCACAGGCGATCAGCCGAGAGTGATGAGGCGATTGCCGGAGAGAAACAGACCAATTGGCTCCGGATTCTCGTCCGCCTTCGCGAAGGCGGACGATAAGATAAGTCATGTGGTGTATTTCTCGATAGAAATTGCCTGAGTTCAGAGTTCGACGCGAACTCTGGACTTTTGATGAAGAGCAATCGATATTCAGACCATTTCGTGATTCTCAATGCGGAATCCGAGCAGTTCCAGAACCATTCCGGTCACGACCCCTCCCAGCAGGCCACCCAGGAATCCTAGAGGAATGTCGTTCAACACACGCTCGATTGCATCCTTGGTTTCCATGTCTAGGGCCGCGGCGGCGGTACCACCCATAATCCAGATACTTGCCCCGATAACGCCGGCAATCAACGCTGATACCAGCGGTGCCGCGAGCCCATCCGGAAGCCAGCCATGGCAGGCCTGTACAATCCAATGCTCGTTGAGCTGAAATAAAGCGCCCACCAGGGCGACGATACCCGCCGCCATGACCAATGGGCCAACCGGCTGCGGATAGAGCATCAGCACCACCGACAGAATAACACCAGCGCCTAACCCGGCCAGCAATCCGGTCAAGGTCTCTGCTAGCGGGCGCGCGTTGCGCCGCACCATCCAAGAATAGAATGAGCCGGCGATCAGTCCGGCACTCGTTGCGGTTATAGCGATTGTCGACAACTCAACCCGTTGCCCAAAGACGATCAGATAGCCGATGGATGCGACCACCCCGGCTGCCGCTCCCACCATCGCCACCGGCATCGCGCTATAGAAGGCAGCGGTGGTCATGGCCGCGGCCACGGACCCCACCACCACTGGTTGCCAGTCGCTGAGACCCAATACCGTCAGCACCTGATACAAACCAATGAAGAGCCCACCGAACAGCGCGCCGGCCAGACTCCAGACGAACAGTGTCGTCACCACTGCGGTAAAGCGTTCTCGAGACAACATACTTTTTTTCTCCTCTGCATCGACCTTGGCGCCAGATGCCGCATTCGTGTCAGGCTTATGGCGACTGATGTGGACATCGATGTTGCTACCATGGCTCGGATTCCGGGTCACCACCTTTTATTCTAGCCAATCGACCCCAGTGCGACAGATGCGACCTAGCTGGATAGTATGTACTACGCAAATCGCAACCGACTGGGTTAACATCTGCCCGGCGAACAAACGTCGCAAACAAACATTCGACACGACCCACCCACTAAAGAGAGAATGAATATGTCAAGAGTTGCAATGGTTACCGGCGGCACCCGCGGCATCGGCGAAGCGATCAGCATCGCTTTGAAAGAGCAAGGTTGCACTGTAGCGGCCGTTTATGCGTCCAACGATGCTGCCGCGAAGGAGTTCACCGAGCGCACCGGAATCGCACATTACAAGTTCGATATCAGTGATTATGATGCGGTTCAAGCCGGTGCTGCCCAGATCGAGAAGGATCTGGGACCGATCGATATATTGGTGAACAACGCCGGTATCACTCGCGACGGCGTGATGCACAAAATGAGTTACCAAGAGTGGCATGAAGTCATCGAGACCAATCTCAGCTCCTGTTTCAGTTGTGCCCATGCGGTGCTGCAGGGTATGCGCGAGCGTGAATTTGGACGCATCATCAACATCGGCTCCATGAACGGACAGGCTGGTCAGTACGGCCAGGTCAACTATGCCGCGGCTAAGTCCGGTATTCACGGTTTTACCAAGGCGTTGGCCCAAGAGTGTGCCCCAAAAGGCATTACCGTGAATGCAGTTGCACCGGGCTACGTAGACACCGAGATGGTGCGTGCAGTTCCGCCTCAGGTACTGGAGAAGATCATCAAGCGCATCCCGGTCGGGCGAATCGGCCATGCTGAAGACATCGCTCGCGTTTGCGCATTCCTGGCAATGGATGAGTCCGGCTTCATCACTGGTTCCACGATTTCGGTGAACGGCGGTCAGCACATGTATTAATGCTTGCTATGCCCGCTGCCCGAGTCTTACTGCCCAAGTCGTTGGCGTCGAATCTCGGTTCAGCGGGCAGGAGGGGCCAAGGAATCGGCCCCCTGTACCTGCACATGCTTACCCTAATCATGTTTTCTGGCAATTCTGGCGTAGACATGAGTTCCCGGCAATTGATCTTCAGCCCTCCATAAGCTGTTCTCGTCAGGACGGAGTATGATCAGGCTGTCGGAAGCATTATCCCTTTGGACCAAACAATAACCAGAGAATCAGCCCGAGTACGGGCAACAGCAGGATCAGCACGGTCCAGAGCACTTTCGAGCCGGTACCCGCATTGCTCTGAAAGATCCGCACCAGAGCATATACGGTGATAACCAGATGGATCAGACCAAGAATACCGGTCACTTCAATAGTCAAGAGAAGCCCTCCGCTTGTCGCGTATCAGCATACAAAACTCGAATCGGCGCGAGTTCAGTGAAGATTTCCATTGGATGCATCGAATTGCGCGACGGGCACACGCAGGCGTACGCGCGTACCTCGTGGCGTCCGCCCTTCAATTTCGGTGCTGCCACCGAGGAGTTCGATCCGGGAGCGCAGGCTGTCAAGCCCGAAACCACCGACATCGATATCCGATCTGGCAAAACCGCGGCCATCGTCCTCGACGCCGATCTCCAGCAACAGCGGCAGGAAACGTACGCTAACCCAGGCGTTCTCAGCGTCGGCGTGCTTTGCAACATTGATCAACAGTTCGCGGACGCCCTGAAACAAGGTGACTGCCAACGCTTCTGGCAGGATAACGGGCTCACCCTGCAAATCGCAGTCGACATTCAGCCCCCATTGCCTGATGATCTGCTGGGCCAGCCATTCAAGGGCTGGATACAGACCGGATTGGCGCAGCATCGGAGGGCTGAGTTCAAATACCAGGCTACGCAGCTGCTGGAGCGAGCCTTGTATTAATTCCTGTAACTGCGGTCTGCGCGCCACAAGATTCCGATCGTCATCAGCGATGATGCTCGCCAACACCAGTTGCTGGATTGCAGTATCGTGCAGATCCTGAGCCAGTCGCTGGCGCTGGCGCGCCTCGATCAGAGTCATTTCCACATTCAACTCGTGCAACCGGCGATTTGCCTGCTCCAAGTGCGCGGTGCGTTCGTCAAGTGCAAGCTTCAGCCTATTCGAAAGCCTGTAAAGTGTGCTATGGGTGCGTACCCGCGCAAACAAAACGGATACCTCGAAGGGCTTGACGATATAATCGACACCGCCTACGTCGAATCCGCGCAGCATCCCTTGCGCATCATCAATGGCTGTCAGGAAGATCACCGGGATATCGCGGGTTGCCGACGTCCGTTTCAGTTCCTGACAAACCGTATAACCGTCGGTATGCGGTAGCATCACATCCAGCAGAATCAGGTCCGGGGCATACTGGTTTGCCTGCGCGAGGGCTTCAGTACCGTCGATCGCGGTGTATACCAAATAGCCCTTGCGTGCCAGCACTCTGGACACGAACGCGCGCGTGCTGGCCTCGTCTTCGACGACGAGAATGCGTGGTTGCTCGGTGGTTTCGGCCAAGTTCCGGGTCCACCTTCAAAAATTGGAGTCGGTCAGGTATTCGTTGGCGGTATTCATATTCGCTTCACCGCGATGGTCCTTGATCAACTGCTCCAACTCGGCCAGCAGTGGCATCAGTTCGCGGGCAAGCGACTCCACCGCCGGCTTCCATGCCTCGACATCGGTTTGCTCATCGTCGGCACAGACCCGCATGACGCGCTCGGCGGCCGGCTGCAGGGCACCGGCTCCCAGGAGAGCGACGATTCCCTTCAGCGAATGCGCGATTGCCTGTGCTGCGGCGGCATCCTGTTCAACGATGCAACGCCGCAATGCAGCGTCATCCTGACCATGTATGGTATGGAATGTCTGCAACATGCGCTGATACAGCTGCATATCGTTGCCACTCATGGCCAGCCCGGCGGCACAATTGATCAGAGGTGGTTTTTCCATCACAAGGCTTTGTGCAAGAACGCGAAATGGGATTGCATCGACCTATCGACAAGACGTCACTGCCGCGACGCCGCCAATGTGGGTGTCAACCAGACTAAGGCCGCATCAGACTCGCGTTCGGGTTGTTCGGAAGACAGCATCACCACACCTTGGTCCAAATTCCAAACCAGCGCGCTGCCGCCAACAGGTGCGAGTGGCGCGCCGAGCCCGTTGCGCAGACTGTTGACCAGTGTCTTGTGGTAACGCATGCGATAGTCGAGCTGCAACGCGTTCAGCGTACCTCCCTGGTAGAACAGCATGGCGGCGCGTGCCGGCAAACCATTGAAGGAGGCAATCTTTGCGGCGCAGACGCGGGCACCGAAATGGGTCGACCGGTCATCGCATTGGAAGTCGACGCGCGGGAACTGCGTACTGATATCCGTCTCCGTCACGCCCGCGTGCAGCCGATCATAGCCAATATTGAAACTGGGTGCACCGAGCAGATGCAAGATGAACAGATCGCTGCGACGTCTGCCATCTTCAGTGAACATCAGCCAGGTAAAGGGACCAATGATCAGCGCCAGTGACAGCAACAGCTTATAGATACGAGGAAGTTTTAGATTCATGGAGCCTCTATTGTAGACGCTGCTGAGCGCAGTTGTCCGATGATACCCTTGACCTATGAATAAACTTGCCACAACCGCTGCCAACCGCCAACCTGTGGACAGCACCCATACGCCGATGATGCAGCAGTATCTGCGCATCAAAGCTGAGTATCCCGAGATGCTGCTGTTTTATCGCATGGGCGACTTCTATGAGCTGTTCTTCGAAGACGCCGAGCGCGCCGCGGCGCTGCTGGACATCACATTGACCAAGCGCGGCCAGTCTGCGGGCCAACCAATCCCGATGGCAGGCGTACCCTATCATGCCGCCGAGGGCTATTTGGGCAAACTGGTTCGACAGGGCGTATCGGTGGCCATCTGCGAGCAGATCGGTGATCCAGCCAAAGCCAAGGGTCCGGTGCAGCGAGAGGTGGTGCGCGTGATCACCCCCGGCACCCTGACCGACGAGGCTTTGCTGGATGACCGCCAGGAGAACTTGCTTTGTGCGGTTTCCGAAGCTTCGGGATGTTTCGGGATCGCCGCGCTCGAACTCGCCAGCGGGCGCTTCTCGGTGGTGCAGCTCGACGATATCGAGGCATTAACGGCGGAACTTGAACGACTGCGGCCGGCGGAATTACTGCTGGCCGACGACAGCGCACTATCAGAACGCCTGCAACATGAGCGGGGCGTCACCCACCGTCAATCCTGGCTGTTTGACGCGGACAGCGGCGAGCGTCTGTTATGCGAGCAATTCGGCACTCGCGATCTGATCGGTTTTGGCTGCGCGGATCTGCCCTTGGCAATCGGTGCGGCCGGTTGTCTATTGCAATACGTGCAGGATACGCAGCGCTCTGCTCTACCCCATCTGCGCTCTCTGAGCACCGAGCGTCGCGACGATGCGGTAATCTTGGACGCAGCCACGCGGCGCAACTTGGAATTGATCGTTCCGATGGGCGGGGGTGACGGATCGGACCGATACACCCTGGCCGGGGTCATGGACCATACCGCCACCGCCATGGGCGCACGGCTATTGCGCCGCTGGATCAACCGCCCATTACGTACCATTGCTGACGTGCAATGCCGGCACGACGCCATCGAGGCGCTGATCTTGACGCGCGCTTTCGAGCCCCTGCGCGAAGAACTGGCCGCCATCGCCGATCTCGAGCGCATTGTCTCGCGCATCGCGTTGCGCGGCGCCCGGCCGCGGGATCTGACCGCTCTGCGCGCCGGCATCGGCCGGCTGCCAGTCCTGCGCCATGGGTTGGCCGGACTCGACAGCCCACTATTGCACAGTCTGGATACAGAGCTCGGAGAACATCCGCAGATCTTGGACCTGTTGACCCGAGCTCTGATCGAAATGCCCCCCGTGCTGATCCGCGATGGCGGTGTCATTGCCCAGGGCTATGATGTCGAGTTGGACGAATTGCGCGATCTGGCCGAACATGGTGATCGCTTCCTGCTCGACTTGGAGCAGCGCGAACGCGAGCGCACCGGCATCGGCACGCTCAAGGTTAGTTATAACCGCGTACACGGCTATTACATCGAGATCGGCCGCAGTCACGCTGACCGGGTGCCGGACGACTATCAACGCCGACAGACCTTGAAGGGCGCCGAACGCTATGTCACCCCCGAGCTGAAGCGCTTCGAGGATCAGGTGTTGAGTGCCCGCGAACGTGCGCTGACCCGCGAAAAGGTCTTGTACGAACAACTGCTGGAAAAGCTCGCCGAGAATCTGGCGCCACTCCAGACCAGCGCCGCAGCGATTGCCACCCTCGATGTGCTTTGTAATCTGGCAGAGCGCGCCGAGCAATTGAATTGGACAAGGCCGGTATTGCATGGACAGCCAACCATCGAGATCGACGAAGGTCGCCATCCGGTGGTGGAGCAGGTTGGCGCCGCGCTGGGCGGCAATCCCTTCGTCGCCAACGGCGTGCATTTCGACGAGCAACGCCGAGTGTTGATCATCACGGGGCCGAACATGGGCGGGAAATCCACCTTCATGCGCCAAATCGCGCTCATCGTGCTGATGGCCTATGCCGGCAGCTTCGTGCCAGCGAGCGTTGCGCGCATCGGCCCGGTGGACCGTATCTTCTCGCGCATCGGTGCCGCGGACGACCTGGCCGGCGGTCGCTCCACCTTCATGGTAGAGATGGAAGAAACTGCGAATATATTGCACAACGCCAGCGAGCACAGCCTGGTGCTGATGGACGAAATCGGCCGCGGAACCAGCACCTTCGACGGGTTGTCGTTGGCCTGGGCCTGCTGTATCGAACTGGCCACACGCATGCGCGCCTTTACCTTGTTTGCGACCCATTATTTCGAGCTGACCACGCTGGCGGATGAGTATCCTGGCATGGCCAACCTACACCTGGATGCGGTCGAGCATGGCGAGCGCATTGTGTTTCTGCACGCGGTACGCGACGGTCCGGCCAATCAGAGTTATGGTCTCCAGGTGGCCGCATTGGCTGGTGTGCCTGCCAACGTCATCGAGCGTGCCCGCGAGCGTTTGCAGGAATTGGAAGAAGCGGCTCATAGCCAATTCGCTGCCCAGCCAGTGATGCGGCCGGCCGGCAGTTCCGAGCCCAACGAGCCCGCGCCGGAGATGGCGCAGATGAGTCTGTTCCCACCGGAACCGCCGAGTCCGGCATTGCAAGCCCTGCGCGAACTGGAGCCGGACGAACTCAGTCCGCGGCAAGCGCTGGAGACGCTCTATCGTCTCAAAACTCTGCTCTGATTGTTGGCTATTCTGGCCGTCCGCGATAACGTACAGGTTGTTTCTGAACCTTTCCCAATCCGCCGAATACCCAAGGGAGCCAACCCCATGTCCGATTTTCCCGATCGTCACGAACAGATCCGCTTGACACACGCCGAGTTCATCTGCCAAATCGCCCAGACCTGCGGCAATGCTGAACGCCGCCCAGAGTTTCAGGCCCTGCTTGCCAGCGCGGCGCAAAGCGGCTGGGGAAAACTGGTGGAAGCGCTGAAACGCATGGCCACCGGGGAGCGTGGTCCGAGCCTGTTCAGCGGGTTGGACGAGGAAGATCAAGTCATCGTCGATGCGATCCTGCGCGGCATCCAGGATCCATCCACCTTGCCCGATCCAAAGCAGCGTCAGAATCCGGCCTTGGCAGCGCCGGGACTTGCACACATGATTCATGCCGCCGCAACCGGCAACGCCCAGGCATTGGTGCTGGTGGGTAATATGGCCGAACAGATGAGCCAGGTGGGCGGAAGCATGGCACAGTTAGCCGGCATCGTCCGCCCACTTATCAATGGCGAACGCAACCCGGAGCCGCTATGCAAAGGTATGGACACCCAGGGTGAGCAGCTGGTGCTCGACATTCTTGCGGAATTGAGGAAAGTGGAAGGCCATGATTTGCACTAGTGCAGCGGTGCGGATGTCCCGCTACCGTTTCTGCTGTTTGTCGTAGTCGTCATCGCTCATCGTGGGTTATCGATGACGACAACCACAACGACTGCAAACGGTCCCGCGACTTCCGCAGCAGAGCACGAGATCAAAAAGATCCGCCAAAACGAGTCATTTATCGTTAACAACCGAGGGCTGTGTGGGTTTGACTCCGGCTCAACCAACGACTAGCCTTTGGCCTGGGTTGATCTCGGGCGTCAGGATTCCCTATCCACGGCCATTGCGCGGGCAGCCCGCTATAACAACAGTTCCTGACAAGCAAGCACTACTGAGGCTATTCCATCATGCGTTATGCCAATCCCGGGGCCGCTGAGGCCAAGGTCCGTTTTGAGGACAGTTATCAGAACTTTATCGGCGGAGATCTGGTCGCGCCGATCAAGGGCCGTTATTTCGAAAATCCATCGCCGGTGAACGGCCAGCCGTTCTGTCAGGTTGCGCGCTCCGGAGCCGAGGATATCGAGCTCGCCTTGGATGCCGCGCATGCCGCCGCGCCGGCTTGGGGCCGCACCCCGGCTGCCGAGCGTGCGTTACTATTGAATCAAATCGCCGACCGGATGGAGGCGAATCTGGACATGCTTGCGGTTGCCGAGAGCTGGGACAACGGCAAGCCCGTGCGCGAAACCCTGGCCGCCGACATCCCGCTTGCGATCGACCATTTCCGCTACTTTGCGGCCTGTATCAGAGCGCAGGAGGGCTCATTGTCCGAACTGGACGAGACCACGGTCGCCTATCATTTCCATGAGCCGCTGGGCGTCGTTGGTCAGATCATCCCATGGAACTTCCCGATCCTGATGGCGGCCTGGAAATTGGCACCAGCGCTGGCAGCCGGCAACTGCGTGGTGCTGAAGCCTGCCGAACAAACCCCGGCCGGGATCATGGTATGGCTGGATTTGGTTGCCGACCTGTTGCCACCGGGCGTACTGAATATTGTTCAGGGCCTCGGACTCGAGGCCGGCAAGCCGCTGGCGTCTAGCAGCCGGATTGCCAAGATCGCCTTTACCGGCGAGACCACGACGGGCCGGTTGATCATGCAGTACGCAAGCCAGAACCTGATTCCGGTGACCTTGGAGCTGGGCGGCAAGAGCCCGAATCTATTCTTCGCAGACGTCATGGCCGAGGACGACGACTTCCTGGACAAGGCACTCGAAGGTTTTGCGATGTTTGCATTGAACCAGGGTGAAGTCTGCACCTGCCCGAGTCGTGCGCTGGTACAGGGTTCGATTGCAGAGTCCTTCATGCAGCGAGCGGTGGAGCGGGTCAAATCCATCAAACAGGGCCATCCGCTGGATACCGACACCATGATTGGAGCACAGGCGTCGTCAGAGCAGATGGACAAAATCATGGCCTACCTGGACATCGGCCGCGCGGAAGGTGCCGAGATACTGACCGGCGGCGAACGTCCGGCATTGGAGCCCGAGTGTGCCGAAGGCTGGTATATCGCCCCGACCATTTTCCGCGGACACAATGGCATGCGCATCTTTCAGGAGGAGATCTTCGGCCCGGTGTTGGCAATGACCGAATTCGACCACGAGGCGGATGCCTTGGCAATTGCCAACGACACCCTGTACGGCCTTGGCGCCGGTGTGTGGAGCCGAGATGCGAATCGGCTGTATCGCATGGGACGCGGCATTCAGGCCGGGCGGGTCTGGACCAACTGTTATCACCTCTATCCGGCGCATGCCGCGTTTGGTGGCTACAAACAGTCCGGCGTCGGCCGCGAGAATCATCAAATGATGCTGGATCATTATCAGCAGACCAAAAATCTGTTGGTCAGCTACAGCCCGAAGGCGCTTGGGTTCTTCTGATGGGCGATCAGGTATCGCGTGTCGCCGCCACTGCGGCGGCGCTGGAACTGATCAGCGAATTGCGCGCCGAATATGGCGAGCTGATGTTCCATCAATCCGGCGGCTGCTGCGACGGTAGCTCTCCTATGTGTTATCCCTTGGGTGATTTGTTGATCGGCGACGCGGATGTGCTGCTCGGTGAAATCGACGGCTGCCCGTTCTATATGACCAAGGCGCAGTTTCAGGCCTGGCAGTTCAGCCATTTGACCCTAGATGTGGTGCCAGGTCGGGGTGGGATGTTTTCGCTGGAAGGGCCAACCGGTAAGCGATTTCTAATCCGTTCCCGACTATTCAGCGACGCTGAATGCAAAGCTCTCGGCATCCAATCGCCAATGCTGACAGGCCAAAACCAGACGTTAAGATAAGGTCAGCTCTGAGGTAAAAGGAAATTCCTTCGGCGATTGCCGGAGTGAAATCGCCTGAGTGCCTCTTCGACGGGTGCTGCCTTCAAAGACTGTATAAGGACTCACCGCAGAGGCGCAGAGTGTGCAGAGGGGCCAAGGCGCCTCGCCCGCAAGCGGACCTTGACCAGCCATGGGAGCCGGTCGGCGTAGGAGCCCGCTTAGGGCGACCCGGCAGATGGTGCCAGCGGAGCGGAGGCGAGTCCCGCCCCTCTCCCGGGAGAAAGGCTGTAGGCCACTGTCTTCTCGACAAATGAACTGAAGATACCCCAGAGGTATCGGGTGCAACCCACCCAGCGCGACTTGATTGGGATCGGGATCGGAATCGAAAAGACATGACATCGGGGCGCGAGAAACCTGATGCTTACTGGGCGCTGCCTTCAAAGAATATGAGGGAATCAAACTTCATGCTGGTTGAATAGCTGAACATTCTACGCAGGCGGCACCTTCGTCGACCTGGTCGGCGGTGACCGTGCCGAGGCCCTCGCAGGCCTTGCTCGACTTCGAGGGCGACGCGCGCGCATCAGGAACCCGTGGTTGGCCTCCAGCGTGCCGAGACCTCGCGCGGCTTGCTCGGGGTCGGCCGCTTCGACGATATCGTTGACGAGGTACCGGATTCTGACCAACTATCCGCTCATGTATCCTGGCTGTTTGCCGCCTCTGCATCGCGTAATGCCCGTGCCGTGGCCAACAGTACCTTGCGTAGTCCGGGGGGCAATTCGGAGTACGTCATCATCAATTCGCGCATGGGCTCAGGAAAGGACAGAAAAAGCGGATCGCGATCGACATGTTGCTCGTCAAGCCAGCCGCGGCGCACCTCCAGCAGCTGTTCCAAGCGCCGAGACAGCGCATCGTCGATGGGTAGAAAAGGATTCTCCAGATGCTCGCGCAGGCGCTTGCGCGAGATACGCAGAGCCTTGACAGTGGCATCAAGCCGCTCGACGCCATTGAGCGCATGGCTTAGATTCTGGTGGCGGATCGCCTGCAGGTCGCGCTCGCTTGGGCGGATCGGCCCCTGGCCGAAGGTAAGCCAGCAAGCCGAGACCTCGGTGGCCTCGGCAATCAGCAGGATATCCTCCGGCCCTGGTGTCGAGATTCCCGCCTCGTAGTTGCCGAGCCTTGACGGCTTCCAGCCTGGAATCAGCGCGAGCAGCCGAGCCTGGGTATCAAGGCCTGCCATCTTGCGGGCCAATTTGATACGGCCGGCAATGGTGGTCGTTTGCATGGCTGGTCCTCAAACGCAATGAATGCCTGTTTGTGTCGAGTTTACAAGAAACTTGAAATTCCAGTTGACAAGCTTGTTTTTCACGCTAGACTACCCCCTCATTCGAAGCCAACATCGGCTCCGAGCAAATGATTACGATTCATTTTCCATCAAGCGAGGCCCGAGTCCTGATGACCGCCTTTATATTCACGCATAACGCGCTCCGTCTGGCCTATAGGGTCCAAGGCAAATGCAGCGAGGCGAAACAGCGACGGGCCTGAACGCACACCGACACGCCTTTGCGTGTCCGTTCGGAGGGTTCCGTCCCGGACCCTCCGGACAGGTGAAATGACCCTGACCGGAGCCATCCGGTCAGGGTTTTTTCGTTTTTGGGAGCAGTCTTCGATCAACAACCGAATCCTGATCGAGCGACAGGCAAGGTCGCTCGGTCCAAGACTCCTCGATCTCCATCGAGCGGCCAGCGCCAAGGGGCTCCAAGCCCCGGTGGCGGGCGCAAGCGGTCTCCGCACTGCGGTCGACCGTCCCTGTGGTCCGTACCCGTCGCGCGATGGAACATGGAGAGCTGGACGTTGTAGCTCAATTGGTAGAGCAACTGGCCCATAACCAGTCTGTAGCGGGTTCGAATCCCGTCAATGTCTCTAGGCGATCGTTCATCGCCTGCTGGTCTTCCGGGGTCAATCTCCGGCAGACACCACCATCGGCGAGCCCCAGCCGTCGGAGCAGGATAACCACCGTCCATGAACGGGTCGGCACGGATGCCGGGGCGACAGCGCTGGCACGATCAGCGCGGTGGGGAAGCATCCGGTTCCGAGCCTTGGGAACCGTTCTCTGCTCAGGTAGGAGCCACAGTCGTCCACGGAGGGACGGAGACGAAATCCTCGGCTCGCACCCGGACTGCACCCACGGCCCATCGCGCCAGCGTGGGGCGAGCTGTCTTTCAACCAATCACCAAACTCATTGGATCAACCTTACAGACCATGCCGAAAGATTGAAGCGACGACGGCCGAGCCTCGGCCCGCGCCCGTCGTCTCGATGGCAGGAGCAGAACCATGAATATGATCGGAATCAAGCGACAGGTGGTGGCCCAGCACGAGCGTGCGCTGATGCTGCACGACGGAGTGCTGACCCAGATTCTGGGCACCGGCGTGTACCGTCGGTTCGACCCGTTCAACCGCATCCGAATCGAGATCTTCGACCTGACTCGCCCGGAGCTGAAGCACGCCCAGGCTGAGGTTTTCCGTAGGGCAGCCGCCGCGCTCTGGGAAGCAAACGTGCAGACTGTCGAGACCGGTGCGGAAGAGGCTGCACTCATCACCTTCGACGGTCGACCGAGCCTGTTGCTGGCACCGGAGGACCGGCGCTTCTTCTGGAAGGGGCCGGTCAAGGTCAGTGTCGAGCGTATCGATCTGAGCGCAGGTTTGGCCATTGCGCCTGAACTGCGCGAGCGGCTGCGTCGCAGCATCGGGCGCTGGGCCGGCATCTCCGCAGTACTGCGCCAACGCGCCAAGGCCATGGATAAGGAGCTGACTGGGGCGGATCTGGTCGAATCCGTGTACGAGAAAGAGGTTGCGGATGGGTACATTGGTCTGCTGATCGTCGACGGCCAGCTTGTACAGACATTGCAGTCGGGTATGCATGCCTTCTGGAACTTCAACCGCAATGTGCAGATCGAGTTGATCGACCTGCGTTTGCAGGAGCTGGAAGTGCAGGGCCAGGAGATTCTGACCCGCGACAAGGTGAGCCTGCGCATCAACCTGAATGCGCACTACCGCATCGCCGATCCGGTGACCCTGCGCGCCAAGCTGTCGCGGCCGAAAGACTGGCTGTACCGCGAACTGCAATTCGGATTGCGCCAAGCGGTGGGCGGGCGCACGCTCGACGAGTTGCTAGTCGAAAAGGGGGCGCTGGAACAGGAGATGCACCAGCGTATGGTCGAGCAGGCCAAGGCCCAGGGGCTGGATATCGAGACTCTCGGTATCAAGGACATCATTCTGCCGGGCGACATGAAGGAAATCATGAATCAGGTGGTGCAGGCGGAAAAGGCGGCGCAGGCCAACCTGATCCGTCGGCGCGAGGAGACCGCGGCCACGCGCTCATTGCTCAACACCGCCAAATTGATGGAGCAAAACCCGCTGTTGCTGCGCCTGAAGGAATTGGAGTCCCTGGAGCGGGTCACCGAGCGCGTCGGTAATCTAACCCTGTTCGGCGGGCTGGAATCGGTCCTGCGCGACCTGGTGCAGATCAAGGTGGACTGATGTCCCGTAACCGTTTGTCGGCGGCCACGGAAGGCCGCTCGGTCGGCCCATCATCCAGGCGTTGGCAAGATTTTTTACCGTAAAGGCCCAGGGGTATTGAACAGAATACGCCTGTAGTAAGCCTTCAGGCGTGGGAGACATGCACAATGAAATCCAAAGGTAATCCAGTCGCGCGCTCGCCCCTGCTGCGCAAGGGCGGACCACATCAGCGACCGATCTCCGGTGAGCGTGCAAGGGCCAGGGCTGAGCTGCGACGCCAGATCGACAACTGTGTCGATCAGTCCATGTCAGCTCGGACATCGTCCAGTAAGGCACGCTAGTGTTCTGCTGCGCAAGTCGCGAGACCGTTTACAGTCGTTGTCGTGGTCGTCATCGATAACCCACGATGAGCGATCACGATTACGACAATGACAAACAACAGAAACGGTAGCGGAACATCCGCACCGCTGCACTCGCTTTAGCCGGCGCCATATAACCGCCAATGGCGGAGATTCGCCCGCACATGTGCCGGTCATTCCTGTGCGTTTTCTTCTCCTTTGCAACTTTAGAGTAGATAGAGCCGAAATAGGAGTCAATCCCATGCCTATCCAACGTGTATTGACCACAGGCCGTGTCCCAGTCAAGATCTACACCGACGACGTCTCCGAGAACGCTCTGCAGCAGCTGGCCAACGTCTCTCAGCTGCCATTCATTCACCACCATGTTGCGGCGATGCCCGATGTCCACTGGGGCATGGGTGCCACCATCGGCTCGGTGATCCCGACTGTCGGCGCCATTGTGCCGGCGGCGGTCGGTGTCGACATCGGCTGCGGCATGAGCGCAATCCGATTGTCGCTGACGGCGGAGAAACTGCCGGACTCGCTGGTCAAGGTCCGCGCCGCGATCGAAAAGGTCGTGCCCGTTGGCATGGCTGGTCACGCCGAGGATGCCTGGTGCAACGATGGTCTGGCTCGTGTCGCCCCGGGGCTTCAGCCCATCCTCGACAAGCATCCGAAGATCAATGCCCGCTGGCAAAGCCAGCTCGGCAGCCTGGGCGGCGGCAACCACTTCATCGAACTTTGTCTGGACGAGGTCGATCGGGTCTGGGTCATGCTGCACTCGGGCTCGCGCGGCATCGGCAACCGCATCGGCCAGTACTTTATCGCCAAGGCCCAGCGCGAGATGGAGCGTTGGCACATCCAATTGCCGGATAAGAACCTGGCCTACCTGCCGGAGGAGAGCGAATTGTTCGAGGATTACATGCAGGCGGTCGGCTGGGCGCAGGAGTATGCGCTGGAGAACCGCCGCCAAATGCTGCGGCTGATCCTGGACGCCCTGCGCCGCGAATTACCAAGCCATGAAGTTACCGATGAGGCGATCGAGTGCCACCACAACTATGTCGCCCGCGAGTACCACTATGGCAAAAACCTGTACCTGACTCGCAAGGGCGCGATCCGTGCCCGCGATGGCGACCTGGGCATCATCCCCGGCAGCATGGGAGCCCGCTCTTACATCGTTCGCGGCAAGGGCGTTGCCAGCGCGTTCTGCTCCTGCTCCCACGGCGCGGGTCGACGCATGAGTCGCGGCGAGGCCACTAGGCGCTTCACCCGCAAAGACCTGGAGCAGCAGACCGAGGGCGTGGAGTGCCGCAAGGACAAGGGCGTGATCGACGAGATCCCGGGTGCCTACAAGGACATTGACACCGTCATGGCGCACCAGAGCGACCTGGTGGATGTGGTGCACAGGCTCAAGCAGGTACTGACGGTCAAGGGATGAGCCTTGGTGGCTTTGACAGGGGTTGCCGGATTCGCTGAGCAAGCAAGCGGACCATCGCGGTTGCTGGAATCGCTTGGCGGATCGGCCGCGGCGCCTTGATCGAAAAACTACCGAAATTGCCCCAACTGTTCGATACCCTCGGGGCAAATCTGAGGCAGTAGCACCTCGGCAGGGGATAGGCCGTCCTCCAACATCGCCATTTCGTCCGCTGTCGCACTCCGGATCACCGATCCATCCTCGGTTGGTGTCACAATCAATAGGTCATTGCCGTCGATCGGGTTGTTCAGCAGTGCCTCGCTGTGCGTGACAATCAGTGTCTGGCGCCGGTACTTGGCTTGGCGTTTGATGCGGTCGATCATGAGCGGAGTTCGCCGTACGATGGCATCGTTCAACGACAGTTCCGGCTCCTCCAGCAACAACATGGATTCGCCATTCAACAGAGACCACAGCAATGCGATGAGACGCAAGGTTCCATCCGAGAATTGATCTTCCTGATGCCAAGCCCCTTGCGGTCGCCAATGCATGCAGCAAGCCTCCAGATGCGGTTCTCCTGTCACCTTGTCGCGCGCGAAACGCAGATCCTTGAACTGCGGGATCGCTTGGATCAATACTTTATGAATCTTGCGCAGCCGCGCGTCACGGGTCTGCGCGGGCGTGCGCGCAAGCTCGCCCACAAAATCTTGACCGAAAGGGTCTTCCTCCAGGCGATTAGTGCCGAATCGATCGGCAAACTTCAAGAACTGAGGGACAAGATGCAAATAGGTTGTGGTGCGCAAAAACTTGGCCAGCTCGCGGAACTCGAGGTTGGAGTTGACCTGCTCCAGATGGCTTTGCGTGAGACGCTCCTTATCCTGCTCGTCGTCCTGGTCGGGTCGCTGCAACAGCGTTGATCCATTGCGCTCAACGTATTCCTGACAAACGATTGGTCTTTGGCGTCCGGTGCCCTCGCTCTTGAAGCCTAGTACATAGCGCCATTCTGTGCGATTTTCGCCGACGCCATCCGACAGCTGCACTTCAATTCGGACCTCATTGTCCTGCCCTGCCTGAAGGCAGCGGAGCTTCTTGATGCCACCACGCTCGCTCACAGCTTTCTGCAAGCCCCCACCGCTATTGTCAGCCAGGGTACGCAGGAAACGAAGCACATCGAGAAAGTTCGATTTACCCGAGGCATTGGAGCCGATCAGATAGGTCGTTTCGGACAGTGGCGCATCCACATTACGGAAGTTAAGCCAATTCTTGAGTCGGATGTGATCTATGTACATAGCCTTGGTTGTCGAATAGCCCTAAAGTCTGGTCAAAATTGCAAGCGAAAAAAGCGCGCTCCTCCTGCCGATCCTCAATCAGGTTCGGGAGATCTTCGATGGCATCCGACATGCGATCGTCGACATCCGACATGCGATCGTCAAACATCAACGGATGAATCGCGCAACTGTCTCGAATGGTTCCAAGCACTGCAGCCACTCCACGGCTTGTTTTCAGCGGCTTTCTTTTCAAACTGTTTGTCGCGGCCGGACACCTGGCGATGCACCCAAGTGATCGGCTTGGCAACGAACGCCTCGGTTTCCTCCAAGCCGTATCCGCAAATTTCTCGTAGCCGAGTCCCGGGCGAATCGGGTAGCGCAACTATACCCCAAGCTGGCGGAGAATGAGCGCTGAAACAGGCCAATATACTGAAAGAACGGTTTGAAAATGGGCGATTCAGCTTGTCCCTTGCCTTTGTTACGGCGGGCTAGGCAGTACTTGGGGCGTTTCGAGTCACGCAAGGCAGGAATTTCGGTACCTGACTCCCAGGCGCAGAGACTTTGCTGCAGGTATTCAGAATTCGACCTGAGCCCGCGCAGAGCAGAACGCGATAGCGTGTTACGCATCTTCGGTGTGGATGCTGATGCGGCCGATTCTGTCAGGCGTGTATTGGCAGTTGTCGTTCTGGGTTGAATGGCGCAATGGCGGATCGCCCTGATGGGCATCCGCCCTAAGGTGCCAGTGCACACGCGCGCAGAGCCATGGCTTCATCTCCTTGGCTGCTTCGGCTTTCGAATGATGAAGCCCCACCAAGTCTTCTTATGTCATTCCGAGCATCGCATACGTCCTGCGATCACGGTTGTAGCCAACCCTGACCGACTCGCTGTCCTTGTATTCACCTTCAAATTAGACGCTGGTGATGTCATAGGGCACGAGATGGTTGCCTTTGAGATGCCAGTGGATCGGATGCGAGCGCTGCGCCTTTTCCAGTAGAAAGGCTGTAGGCCACTGTCTTCTCGACAAATTAACTGAGAATATCTCGGGGTGCAGCCCGCCCAGCGCTACTTGATCGGGATTGGGACCGAGATTGGAATCGGAAAGACATGACATCGGGCCATGAGAAACCTGATGTTGACTGGGCGGATGTTGACTGGGCGGATGTTGGCTGGGCAGGAAATTACTAGGGGTTGCCTTCAAAGAAGATAAATCAAACTTCACGCTGGTCGAATAGCTGAACATTCTACGCAGGCAGCATCCGGTTACATCCTTGCCGAAGTTGGACAGCAGGCGATTGTGCCATGCACTGAAGGATATCGATCTCTATCTCATCATCCATTTGAAGGCAGATAGATTAAAAATTGATTCGAACTTAGCCGTATTGCTACTTTTCAAGGGGTTTCGAAGAGCCGCGTACGAGAGCCCTTAAAAGACTGCGCAGGCTGAGATCGACTGGCCCTAGCCCGAGAAGGTGTGCAAGGAGAGTTCCTTTCGTCCTGCCGTCATATCGTCCGACTGGATGTCCATCTACCAGCAGGTCGATTCTCGCTTTTGCCGTGCTGAGCGCTGGCTGGCTGGTGCGTATCCAGTGGCGCCGTTTTGCACGCGGCGGGAGGTTAGAGAGGAGCGAAATGCTTAATATCGAACGGTCGACATCTACTTCGATGCGCTCCCCTGCACCGCGGATGACGATGTGTCCGCCTGTCGGTTGTGAAAGCGAGACAGTCCCGTCAAATAGAAGTCCACGACGCCTTGACTCGGTTGTTACCTGGTGTATCACCGGCATCTTGCTCGCCTATGCTGTACCAGTGTCCCGAGTGCGGATTTTCAAGATGCCATTCAGGGTCCATTTAGCCATCTTAGGGTTGTCCTCGACTTTGGATGGCACATAGATGTCAAGCTGCTCAAATTCATAGGTGATTTCAGCGCCTCGACCTGTCAGTTTGTCGTACAGTGAGATGGCTAACTCGGGCCATGTTGTGATTTCTTCACTCATGGTGGATTACTCCAGTGACTATGGTTGATCTACTAAAATAGCGCGTGTCAGCCCATATCGGACTTTACTGCGAATGCTCGCTTTAGGCGATCACCGGGAAGAAATATACTGACTGGCCCCGGATTCTTGTTTGCCTCTACGAAGCGGCAATCTATTCGTAGTCGCTCTATGGGCGGGTTGCCGCGACGTCGAGGCCAGACGAGAAGATAAGCTAGGCGGTATATTTCATGGCAGGAATCGCCTTAGGCCTCTCCATAGCAATGGTTTTCTCGTGCGGATATATAGTTATGGGTCGATTGTCAATCGCCTTCGTTGCAAGCAGCAAGCGGGCAAGCTGAATTCAACGAAGGCTGGTAGATGCTACCTGACCGGTCACTCAGCTACTTAGGCATCAAGACTGTATCAATCACGTGTATGACTCCATTACTGGCTTCGATATCGGTTTGTATGACTGTAGCGCCATCGACCTTTACGCCCTCACTGGTATCAATCGTAATCATGCCACCCTGTACCGTCGTGGCTTCATCAAGACCGCCAACATCTGCCGCCATCACCTTACCTGGTACTACGTGATAGGTGAGTACAGCGACCAAGGCTTCCTTGTCCGCAAGTAGGGCCTCTAACTTTTCCTGTGGTATTTTCGCGAAAGCCTCGTCGGTCGGCGCGAATACAGTAAACGGACCTTCCCCCTTCAGTGTTTCGACCAAACCTGCTGCTTTCACAGCTGTTACCAAAGTTTCGAAGTCGCCGGCGCCCACTGCGACATCAACGATGTCACCAGAATCGGCGTCCGTGGCCTCAGCCGTTCCAATCTTTACTACCCTTGGTGATTGAGTACCCCAATACATAGCTGGGCTCATGCCGCTAGCATGCATCATGAGGGGGTAATAGACCATCGGACCATGGCCGCCAAAACCTGTCGCCGGACGAAATCCGTAAGCTGGGTTGACCTGGGCTTTGCTCATGCGGCTGCATCCATCTCCGGCGAACGCAGACTCGATGGCGCTGACATTAAGACCGACGGCTAATAGAGCAGCCGTAGCTAGGGTGGATTTCGATATTGACATAGCTGAACTCTCTTCCTAATGGTGGATGGGATCGTTACATTGGTTGCGTACAGTGAACAAGTGCTGTTCAAAAAGAAAAAATCAATGGACAAATCATGTTCACCCCAGCCCGGCTACCACTCGATTTTTAGGGGAGAGCAAGGTTCGTTTAGGAAGAGTGAACGCCGGCCGCGTCCCCTAGTAGGGACTCGACCTCAGGATAATGTGATTGCTATCGGATGTGCCATTTGAGTGGATTGTGTCGCCTACCTTACCTGGCTCTACCTGATCAACGCGATGTCGAGGGCGCGCTCGGTTGCAACGCGGCAAGAGCAGGCTCGAGCAGAGGTCATTACAGTTCCAATCTCTGAGAACCGGGTCGTGGCGAATGAATTGATCTCTGATTTCACGAAATGTGTCGGAGAGATTAGGGAAATATTCAAGACCCAAATCAAACACGGACGGTATACTACCCAACAGCCGCCGAGCACCATCGCTGAGCCCACCGCGATGACCATGCCGAGCACCGAGCCGAAAACCGAGCATTACAGATCCCGCTGCTGGAACTGCCGCCGTCGCCCGAGCCACCACCGGCGAGCAAGCCGTCGGCGCGCGCAGCCGCGGTTGGCAAGGCGATGAGCGGCAGTCGCAGCTACCAGCGTGGCGCATTCGACCCACATCATGAGAAGCAGCTGCCGCTGCGCATCGAGGACTTTGTCGATCAGGACAACCCGGTGCGCGCCATTGCCGCCTATGTCGAAAGCTGCGATCTGGCCGGGCTGGATTGACTCACTCAGCGGCGGTACGGGTCGCGGACAGCCGGCGTACGATCCGCCCGACCTGCTGAAGCTGTATCCATACGGTGACATGAATCGCATCCGCTCCGGCCATCGGCTGGAGCAGGAATGCCAGCACAACATCGAGCCGATCTGGCTGCTCGGCGGTCTGCGTCCGGGTTACCATGGCATCGTCAACTTCCGCCGCGACAACGTCAAGGCGCTGAAAGCGGTGAACTTTGAGTTTGTGAAGCTGTGTCGCGAGCTCGATCTGATCGGGGGTGAGTATGTCGGCATTGACGGCAGCTTCTGCAACGCCAGTGCCAGTGCCAGTGCCGACAGCGTCAAGACCCTCACCGGTCTGGAGCGCGACCTCGCTAGGCTCGATCCCGAGATGCGCCTTCGGAAATCTGACCCTTCCCGCACCCCCTCGCCGCACGGCGTGCCCAGCGCCCGCTGAAGCGCGCTGTGGCGATGCCTGCGGGCAAGTTCGTAGACGTCCTGCATGCCCGTGCTGTAACACTGCCCACGCCGGTGCAGGGTACCGAGCAGTTCCTTCTTTTTCGTATCGATGCTCAACACTATGCTTAACCCTGGCGCGCCACGCTGGCGCGCCAGTCGTCGCAGTGCCGCAATGTGACGGAACTGTTTGTCGCGCTGCTGCGGGTCAAACGCGCCGGTGGTCGATTCTTTGCGAAGGGCACGGCGGCGGAAGCCGGCCTGAGTCCTGCCAAGCGGCTGCGGTGTTGCGACAGATCTTCACGCCCTGCCATTCAGTTCCTGCGCCAGTTGCATGGGCTTCAGGTCGGTCCAGCGTACACCAGTATCCGTCGGACTACCCGCGCTATGGGCTTCTAGCACCTCATGCAGTGTCTCGGCGGCCTTGATCATAACTCTGCCCAAAACCCAGCACAGCGCTGCGAGATTGCTATGAAAGAAGGTGGCAGAACCCTCGAAATTTCGTACCCTTGGAAGTGCAAGCTCACCGAGGGTCGCGAGAGATGTTCGAAGGTTCTGCCATTTCTGACTTTAGCCCAATCCCGGCCGCCGCGCCAGATGCGCCGCGATGACGCCCGCGACGCGTCTGGAGCGCGCGCAGACGCTCACGGCGGCGGCTAGCTGTCGCGCCGCCGGTCAGAGCGAACGCCAAGCGGCAGCAGCGATCGGCTGCCCGCGCAGCACCTTGCGCGCCTGGTCGGGGTCGAAGCGGTGTGGCGAGGATGCCTTGGTGCCGTTGGCGGAGTTCATCGCCACGGAAGCGGGTGTGCGCTGGTTGCATCGGTTAGTCTTGGCGATCCAGTTCGTGATCACGCTGCGTGCCGGTGGCGGCGTGCGCTTGGTCAGTGAGGTCTTGGAGCTGAGCGGCTTATCGGCGTTCGTGGGCGCCTCCTACGGCAGTCAGCAGGCGTTGAACGCGGCGCTGGAGCAGGCCGTGGTCGAGGTTGCCACCGAGCAGCGCCGGGCGCTGGCCGTCGGCATGAGGCCACAGCCGATCACGGTCTGCGAATGATGAGACCTTCCACGCGGCGATCTGCCTGGTGGCGCTCGAGCCGGTGTCGAACTGCATCCTGCTGGAGCAGTCTGCCGAGGATCGCACCGCCGCGACCTGGACACAGGCGCTGGCGGCGGCCTGCGCGGGGTTGCCGGTCACCTTGGTGCCGGGCACCTCGGATGAGGCCAGCGCGCTGCGCCGGCACATCGAACGGGATCATCAGGCTCATCACTCCCCGGACCTCTTCCATCTGCAGCACGAGGTGGCAAGGCGACCGGTCTATCACTGGCACGGGCCGTGCGCGAGGCGGATGCCGTGGTGGCTTGCCGCTGAGGTGCAGCGGCAGAGGGAGCGCGAGACCGAACAGGCCTACCGTCGGCAACGCCATGGCCCGGGGCGACCCCCGCCGTTGCCCAGCGCATCCAGGAAGCCCTGCAGCTGCAGCGCTGGGCGCGCGCGTTGTGCGAGCGCGATCAAGCGCAGGCGCGCCAGGAGGAGGGCGAGACGTTAATGCGCGCCCTCGGCGAGGCGTATCACCCGTTCGATCTTGAGCGCGGCGAGGCGCAACCGCCGGAGCGGTTGGGGGAACGGCTGAGCGCGATCTGGCGCCGACTGGAGGCCGTCGCCGACGCCGCCAACCTGCCGGCACGCGCACCGGCGCACCTGCAAGTTTGACCGGGATAGACCAGATTATGATCGAGGCCGTAAAATGGTCACTGACAAAAACGCCATGCCAGTCGGTTGACGACAGAGAATCCGCACGGCCAAGGTTATCCGCCGTGAAACATGCCCGAGCGACAGACCTGATGACAGAGAATCGACGTCAATGGCACCGATTATTCGGCATCGGCCTCACCGACCTGTTTGCCGACAGCGGTTGGCGGGTCGAGCTGGAAAAGGAGCTGGCGTTGACCAGTCAATTGCTCGATGTGGTCATTATCGAACGACAGCAGACCGCAATCCCAACCCGCTCGATCCAATTGCCGGACGGCCTGCAGGGACTGCGCGCGCACAATCTGCTGACCTACAAGTCCCGGCACGAGGCGCTCGACGCCTGGGCGTTGGACGAGCTGATCGGCCATTACGTTAACTACCGCAAGCTCAACGCCACCCCCGCAGTGGCAACAGAAGGCGACGCGGCCGATGCTTCCGGCTCGCGGTTACCGCCCGAGACCGATTTTCAGCTCTACGCTGTCGCCACACGTCATCCCAAAGGGCTATGCCGCCGGGCAGACTGCTGCCCGACCGGGCTCGATGGCGTCTTCGACCTGCGCTGGGGCCTGCACGATATCCGTCTGATCGTTCTCGGCAACATCGCCAAACACCGGCGCAACGCACCTTGGGAACTGTTCAGCGCCGACATCGAGCGTGTCCGACACGGCGCCCGGCACTATCAGGGGTACCGACCCGAGGCCGAACGACTGCTTTATGAGCTTTACCTTCGCTACAAGCTGGAGATTCCCGACATGCCCTACACCATGGCCGATTTCATGCGCGAGAGCCTCGAGCACATCATGGACGATATGACCGATGACCAACGACAAGCCTTCCTGGAGCGCATGTCGCCAGAGGAGCGCCTGCGCGGATTGCCGCCAGAGGAGCGCCTGCGCGGATTGCCGCCCGAGGAGCGGCTGCGCGGATTGCCGCCAGAGGAGCGACTGCGCGGATTGCCGCCCGAGGAGCGGCTGCGCGGATTGCTGCCAGAGGAACGGCTGCGCGGACTGAGCGCTGAAGAACTTCGACGACTTAAAGATCTGTTGAGACAGCAAGAAGGATAGCTGAAACGATCTCCCCATCCAAGGTTCAAGGGCGACAAACCGTTTCACTTGCACCGGCTTTGACATTTACTCATCGCAGAAACGCAGAGGGCGCAAAAGGGCTAAGTCTAATGCACCATCTTCTCTGCGGTGAATCAAACTTAGTCCTGTGTGAAGAGATTGATATTCTACGAAGGTAGCTCCCTCAGGAGCTGTTTAGGAACCTATTCAATAGTAGAAAGTCAGTCAGCCGCTAATCTGAAATTCCTGGATTGATCAGGCGTAATTTCCATATCTATCAGACGGATAAGAAGTTCAGCCGCACAAGCCGAAGCATGCGGGGCTGACCGCCAGCAATGACGGATAAGAAGTTTAACCGCACAAGCCGAAGCATGCGGGGCTGACCGCCAGCAATGCAACTCATCAACACGCGTGGTTGAAGAGCGTCACGAGGTGGGCAAGGCGGCCGGTCTGTCACTGGCACGGGCCGTGCGCGAGGCGGATGCCGTGGTGGCTTGCCGCTGAGGTGCAGCGGCAGAGGGAGCGCCAGGCCGAACAGGCCTAGCGCCGGCAACGCCACGGCCCGGGGCGACCCCCGCCGTTGCCCAGCGCATCCAGGAAGCCCTGCAGCTGCAACGCTGGGCGCGCGCGTTGTGCGAGCGCGATCAAGCGCAGGCGCGCCAGGAGGAGGGCGAGACGTTAATGCGCGCCCTCGGCGAGGCGTATCACCCGTTCGATCTTGAGCGCGGCGAGGCGCAACCGCCGGAGCGGTTGGGGGAACGGCTGAGCGCGATCTGGCGCCGACTGGAGGCCGTCGCCGACGCCGCCAACCTGCCGGCACGCGCACCGGCGCACCTGCAAGTTTAACCGGGATAGACCAGATTATGATCAAGGCCGTAAAATGGTCACTGACAAAAACGCCATGCCAGTCGGTTGACGACAGAGAATCCGCACGGCCAAGGTTATCCGCCGTGAAACATGCCCGAGCGACAGACCTGATGACAGAGAATCGACGTCAATGGCACCGATTATTCGGCATCGGCCTCACCGACCTGTTTGCCGACAGCGGTTGGCGGGTCGAGCTGGAAAAGGAGCTGGCGTTGACCAGTCAATTGCTCGATGTGGTCATTATCGAACGACAGCAGACCGCAATCCCAACCCGCTCGATCCAATTGCCGGACGGCCTGCAGGGACTGCGCGCGCACAATCTGCTGACCTACAAGTCCCGGCACGAGGCGCTCGACGCCTGGGCGTTGGACGAGCTGATCGGCCATTACGTTAACTACCGCAAGCTCAACGCCACCCCCGCAGTGGCAACAGAAGGCGACGCGGCCGATGCTTCCGGCTCGCGGTTACCGCCCGAGACCGATTTTCAGCTCTACGCTGTCGCCACACGTCATCCCAAAGGGCTATGCCGCCGGGCAGACTGCCGCCCGACCGGGCTCGATGGCGTCTTCGACCTGCGCTGGGGCCTGCACGATATCCGCCTGATCGTTCTCGGCAACATCGCCAAACACCGGCGCAACGCACCTTGGGAACTGTTCAGCGCCGACATCGAGCGTGTCCGACACGGCGCCCGGCACTATCAGGGGTACCGACCCGAGGCCGAACGACTGCTTTATGAGCTTTACCTTCGCTACAAGCTGGAGATTCCCGACATGCCCTACACCATGGCCGATTTCATGCGTGAGAGCCTCGAGCACATCATGGACGATATGACCGATGACCAACGACAAGCCTTCCTGGAGCGCATGTCGCCCGAGGAGCGCCTGCGCGGATTGCCGCCAGAGGAGCGCCTGCGCGGATTGCCGCCCGAGGAGCGACTGCGCGGATTGCCGCCAGAGGAGCGACTGCGCGGATTGCCGCCCGAGGAGCGGCTGCGCGGATTGCTGCCAGAGGAACGGCTGCGCGGACTGAGCGCTGAAGAACTTCGACGACTTAAAGATCTGTTGAGACAGCAAGAAGGATAGCCGAAACGATCTCCCCATCCAAGGTTCAAGGGCGACAAACCGTTTCACTTGCACCGGCTTTGACATTTACTCATCGCAGAAACGCAGAGGGCGCAAAAGGGCTAAGTCTAATGCGCCATCTTCTCTGCGGTGAATCAAACTTAGTCCTGTGTGAAGAGCTTGATATTCTACGAAGGTAGCTCCCTCAGGAGCTGTTTAGGAACCTATTCAATAGTAGAAAGTCAGTCAGCCGCTAATCTGAAATTCCTGGATTGATCAGGCGTAATTTCCATATCTATCAGACGGATAAGAAGTTCAGCCGCACGAGCCGAAGCATGCGGGGCTGACCGCCAGCAATGACGGATAAGAAGTTTAACCGCACAAGCCGAAGCATGCGGGGCTGACCGCCAGCAATGCAACCCATCAACACGCGTGGTTGAAGAGCGTCACGAGGTGGGCAAGGCGACCGGTCTGTCACTGGCACGGGCCGTGCGCGAGGCGGATGCCGTGGTGGCTTGCCGCTGAGGTGCAGCGGCAGAGGGAGCGCCAGGCCGAACAGGCCTAGCGCCGGCAACGCCACGGCCCGGGGCGACCCCCGCCGTTGCCCAGCGCATCCAGGAAGCCCTGCAGCTGCAGCGCTGGGCGCGCGCGTTGTGCGAGCGCGATCAAGCGCAGGCGCGCCAGGAGGAGGGCGAGACGTTAATGCGCGTCCTCGGCGAGGCGTATCACCCGTTCGATCTTGAGCGCGGCGAGGCGCAACCGCCGGAGCGGTTGGGGGAACGGCTGAGCGCGATCTGGCGCCGACTGGAGGCCGTCGCCGACGCCGCCAACCTGCCGGCACGCGCACCGGCGCACCTGCAAGTTTGACCGGGATAGACCAGGTTATGATCGAGGCCGTAAAATGGTCACTGACAAAAACGCCATGCCAGTCGGTTGACGACAGAGAATCCGCACGGCCAAGGTTATCCGCCGTGAAACATGCCCGAGCGACAGACCTGATGACAGAGAATCGACGTCAATGGCACCGATTATTCGGCATCGGCCTCACCGACCTGTTTGCCGACAGCGGTTGGCGGGTCGAGCTGGAAAAGGAGCTGGCGTTGACCAGTCAATTGCTCGATGTGGTCATTATCGAACGACAGCAGACCGCAATCCCAACCCGCTCGATCCAATTGCCGGACGGCCTGCAGGGACTGCGCGCGCACAATCTGCTGACCTACAAGTCCCGGCACGAGGCGCTCGACGCCTGGGCGTTGGACGAGCTGATCGGCCATTACGTTAACTACCGCAAGCTCAACGCCACCCCCGCAGTGGCAACAGAAGGCGACGCGGCCGATGCTTCCGGCTCGCGGTTACCGCCCGAGACCGATTTTCAGCTCTACGCTGTCGCCACACGTCATCCCAAAGGGCTATGCCGCCGGGCAGACTGCTGCCCGACCGGGCTCGATGGCGTCTTCGACCTGCGCTGGGGCCTGCACGATATCCGCCTGATCGTTCTCGGCAACATCGCCAAACACCGGCGCAACGCACCTTGGGAACTGTTCAGCGCCGACATCGAGCGTGTCCGACACGGCGCCCGGCACTATCAGGGGTACCGACCCGAGGCCGAACGACTGCTTTATGAGCTTTACCTTCGCTACAAGCTGGAGATTCCCGACATGCCCTACACCATGGCCGATTTCATGCGCGAGAGCCTCGAGCACATCATGGACGATATGACCGATGACCAACGACAAGCCTTCCTGGAGCGCATGTCGCCAGAGGAGCGCCTGCGCGGATTGCCGCCAGAGGAGCGCCTGCGCGGATTGCCGCCCGAGGAGCGGCTGCGCGGATTGCTGCCAGAGGAACGGCTGCGCGGACTGAGCGCTGAAGAACTTCGACGACTTAAAGATCTGTTGAGACAGCAAGAAGGATAGCTGAAACGATCTCCCCATCCAAGGTTCAAGGGCGACAAACCGTTTCACTTGCACCGGCTTTGACATTTACTCATCGCAGAAACGCAGAGGGCGCAAAAGGGCTAAGTCTAATGCACCATCTTCTCTGCGGTGAATCAAACTTAGTCCTGTGTGAAGAGCTTGATATTCTACGAAGGTAGCTCCCTCAGGAGCTGTTTAGGAACCTATTCAATAGTAGAAAGTCAGTCAGCCGCTAATCTGAAATTCCTGGATTGATCAGGCGTAATTTCGTTATCTATCAGACGGATAAGAAGTTTAACCGCACAAGCCGAAGCATGCGGGGCTGACCGCCAGCAATGCAACCCATCAACACGCGTGGTTGAAGAGCGTCACGAGGTGGGCAAGGCGACCGGTCTGTCACTGGCACGGGCCGTGCGCGAGGCGGATGCCGTGGTGGCTGCCGCCGAGGTGCAGCGGCAGAGGGAGCGCGAGGCCGAACAGGCCTAGCGCCGGCAACGCCATCCCGGGGCGACCCCCCGCCTTTGCCCAGCGCATCCAGGAAGCCCTGCAGCGCTGGGCGCGCGCGTTGTGCGAGCGCGATCAAGCGCAGGCGCGCCAGGAGGAGGGCGAGACGTTAATGCGCGCCCTCGGTGAGGCGTATTACCTGTTCGACTTGAGCGCGGCGAGGCGCAACCGCCGGAGCGGTTGGGGGAACGGCTGAGCGCGATCTGGCACCGACTGGAGGCTGTCGCCGACGCCGCCAACCTGCCGGCACGCGCACCGGCACACCTGCAAAAGGCCCAACGCTTGACCACCGCGATGCTGACCACGATCGCCTTCTTCTTTTCCACCGTACAACAGCGTGTCGAGGCCCTCAACTTGGCACCCGACCTGGAGGCCGCCGTGCTCCAGCAACTCATCCCGGCGATCTATCTCGAGCGCATGGCTGCGCGTCATACCAGCGCCGAAAGACAGGCGTGCCTGTCCGCGCTGAGTACGCAGATGCTCGCCCCGTTACGCGCACCTGATCATCTACTCCAGGCCCTGGCAGCGGACAAGCGTGCCGAGATCGAGCAGGTGGCAAGCAACTGTGCCGATCTGTTCAGCGCTCCAGCTCCGCCGTGCAAGGCGGTAACGGCCAGCGCTCAGTGTTCCACCACGGGTGCCATCGCCTCAGTGCCCGCAAGCTCGCCGCCCTGACCGCCGTACACAACTTCTACATCCGCCGTCCAGATCACACCACTGCCGAGCGCTGCTATGGTCGTGCGCCACCGCCGCTGTTCGAGCAGTTGCTTGAGCCTGTGCCATTACCACCGCGACCGCGCCGACGACGAGCGCGCGCGAAGAAGGCCCCCCCTACCTAACGCAATCGACCGCTTGACCGGGATAGACCAGGTTATGATCGAGGCCGTAAAATGGTCACTGACAAAAACGCTATGCCAGTCGGTTGACGACAGAGAATCCGCACGGCCAAGGTTATCCGCCGTGAAACATGCCCGAGCGACAGACCTGATGACAGAGAACCGACGTCAATGGCACCGATTATTCGGCATCGGCCTCACCGACCTGTTTGCCGACAGCGGTTGGCGGGTCGAGCTGGAAAAGGAGCTGGCGTTGACCAGTCAATTGCTCGATGTGGTCATTATCGAACGACAGCAGACCGCAATCCCAACCCGCTCGATCCAATTGCCGGACGGCCTGCAGGGACTGCGCGCGCACAATCTGCTGACCTACAAGTCCCGGCACGAGGCGCTCGACGCCTGGGCGTTGGACGAGCTGATCGGCCATTACGTTAACTACCGCAAGCTCAACGCCACCCCCGCAGTGGCAACAGAAGGCGACGCGGCCGATGCTTCCGGCTCGCGGTTACCGCCCGAGACCGATTTTCAGCTCTACGCTGTCGCCACACGTCATCCCAAAGGGCTATGCCGCCGGGCAGACTGCCGCCCGACCGGACTCGATGGCGTCTTCGACCTGCGCTGGGGCCTGCACGATATCCGCCTGATCGTTCTCGGCAACATCGCCAAACACCGGCGCAACGCACCTTGGGAACTGTTCAGCGCCGACATCGAGCGTGTCCGACACGGCGCCCGGCACTATCAGGGGTACCGACCCGAGGCCGAACGACTGCTTTATGAGCTTTACCTTCGCTACAAGCTGGAGATTCCCGACATGCCCTACACCATGGCCGATTTCATGCGTGAGAGCCTCGAGCACATCATGGACGATATGACCGATGACCAACGACAAGCCTTCCTGGAGCGCATGTCGCCCGAGGAGCGCCTGCGCGGATTGCCGCCAGAGGAGCGACTGCGCGGATTGCCGCCAGAGGAGCGGCTGCGCGGACTGCCGCCAGAGGAGCGGCTGCGCGGACTGCTGCCAGAGGAACGGCTGCGCGGACTGAGCGCTGAAGAACTTCGACGACTCAAAGATCTGTTGAGACAGCAAGAAGGATAGCTATAGTCACGCAACATGATAACCAGATATGCCCTTTTGTTTTTGATGCGTGAGTGCTGGCCTTAAACGAAAGGGACAGTTTTGATATCACGTGAGAGGACTATAAAACGATCTCCCCATCCAAGGTTCAAGGGCGACAAACCGCTTCACTTGCACCGGCTTAGACATTACTCATCGCAGAGACGCAAAGCGCGCTAGGGGCTAGGTCTAATGCACCATCCTCTCTGCGGTGAATCAAACTTAATCCTGTGTGAGTAGATTGACATTCTACGAAGGTAGCTCCCTTAGGAACTGTTTAGGAACCTATTCAATAGTAGAAAGTCAGTCAGCCGCTAATCTGTAATTCTTGGATTGATCAGGCGTAATTTCCTTATCTATCATACGGATAAGAAGTTCAACCGCGCGAAAAGAAGCACGCGGGGCTGACCGCCAGCAATGCAACCCGTCAACTCAACACGCGTGGTTGAAGAGCGTCACGAGGTGGGCAAGGCGACTGGTCTGTCACTGGCACGGGCCGTGCGCGAGCCGGATGCCGTGGTGGCTGCCGCCGAGGTGCAGCGGCATAGGGAGCGCGAAGCCGAACAGGCCTACCGCCGGCAACGCGATGGCCTGGGGCGACCCCCCGCCTTTGCCCAGCGCATCCGGGAAGTCCTGCAGCGCTGGGCGCGCGCGTCGTGCGAGCGCGATCTGGCGCCGACTGGAGGCCGTCGCCGACGCCGCCAACCTGCCGGCACGCGCACCGGCGCACCTGCAAGTTTGACCGGGATAGACCAGATTATGATCAAGGCCGTAAAATGGTCACTGACAAAAACGCCATGCCAGTCGGTTGACGACAGAGAATCCGCCCGGCCAAGGTTATCCGCCGTGAAACATGCCCGAGCGACAGACCTGATGACAGAGAACCGACGTCAATGGCACCGATTATTCGGCATCGGCCTCACCGACCTGTTTGCCGACAGCGGTTGGCGGGTCGAGCTGGAAAAGGAGCTGGCGTTGACCAGTCAATTGCTCGATGTGGTCATTATCGAACGACAGCAGACCGCAATCCCAACCCGCTCGATCCAATTGCCGGACGGCCTGCAGGGACTGCGCGCGCACAATCTGCTGACCTACAAGTCCCGGCACGAGGCGCTCGACGCCTGGGCGTTGGACGAGCTGATCGGCCATTACGTTAACTACCGCAAGCTCAACGCCACCCCCGCAGTGGCAACAGAAGGCGACGCGGCCGATGCTTCCGGCTCGCGGTTACCGCCCGAGACCGATTTTCAGCTCTACGCTGTCGCCACACGTCATCCCAAAGGGCTATGCCGCCGGGCAGACTGCCGCCCGACCGGGCTCGATGGCGTCTTCGACCTGCGCTGGGGCCTGCACGATATCCGCCTGATCGTTCTCGGCAACATCGCCAAACACCGGCGCAACGCACCTTGGGAACTGTTCAGCGCCGACATCGAGCGTGTCCGACACGGCGCCCGGCACTATCAGGGGTACCGACCCGAGGCCGAACGACTGCTTTATGAGCTTTACCTTCGCTACAAGCTGGAGATTCCCGACATGCCCTACACCATGGCCGATTTCATGCGTGAGAGCCTCGAGCACATCATGGACGATATGACCGATGACCAACGACAAGCCTTCCTGGAGCGCATGTCGCCAGAGGAGCGCCTGCGCGGATTGCCGCCAGAGGAGCGCCTGCGCGGATTGCCGCCAGAGGAGCGGCTGCGCGGGCTACCGCCCGAGGAGCGCCTGCGCGGATTGCCGCCAGAGGAGCGACTGCGCGGATTGCCGCCCGAGGAGCGGCTGCGCGGATTGCTGCCAGAGGAACGGCTGCGCGGACTGAGCGCTGAAGAACTTCGACGACTTAAAGATCTGTTGAGACAGCAAGAAGGATAGCTGAAACGATCTCCCCATCCAAGGTTCAAGGGCGACAAACCGTTTCACTTGCACCGGCTTTGACATTTACTCATCGCAGAAACGCAGAGGGCGCAAAAGGGCTAAGTCTAATGCACCATCTTCTCTGCGGTGAATCAAACTTAATCCTGTGTGAAGAGCTTGATATTCTACGAAGGTAGCTCCCTCAGGAGCTGTTTAGGAACCTATTCAATAGTAGAAAGTCAGTCAGCCGCTAATCTGAAATTCCTGGATTGATCAGGCGTAATTTCCATGTCTATCACACGGATAAGAAGTTCAACCGCACAGGCCGAAGCATGCGGGGCTGACCGCCAGCAATGCAACCCATCAACACGCGTGGTTGAAGAGCGTCACGAGGTGGGCAAGGCGACCGGTCTGTCACTGGCACGGGCCGTGCGCGAGGCGGATGCCGTGGTGGCTTGCCGCTGAGGTGCAGCGGCAGAGGGAGCGCCAGGCCGAACAGGCCTAGCGCCGGCAACGCCACGGCCCGGGGCGACCCCCGCCGTTGCCCAGCGCATCCAGGAAGCCCTGCAGCTGCAGCGCTGGGCGCGCGCGTTGTGCGAGCGCGATCAAGCGCAGGCGCGCCAGGAGGAGGGCGAGACGTTAATGCGCGCCCTCGGCGAGGCGTATCACCCGTTCGATCTTGAGCGCGGCGAGGCGCAACCGCCGGAGCGGTTGGGGGAACGGCTGAGCGCGATCTGGCGCCGACTGGAGGCCGTCGCCGACGCCGCCAACCTGCCGGCACGCGCACCGGCGCACCTGCAAGTTTAACCGGGATAGACCAGATTATGATCAAGGCCGTAAAATGGTCACTGACAAAAACGCTATGCCAGTCGGTTGACGACAGAGAATCCGCACGGCCAAGGTTATCCGCCGTGAAACATGCCCGAGCGACAGACCTGATGACAGAGAATCGACGTCAATGGCACTGATTATTCGGCATCGGCCTCACCGATCTGTTTGCCGACAGCGGTTGGCGGGTCGAGCTGGAAAAGGAGCTGGCGTTGACCAGTCAATTGCTCGATGTGGTCATTATCGAACGACAGCAGACCGCAATCCCAACCCGCTCGATCCAATTGCCGGACGGCCTGCAGGGACTGCGCGCGCACAATCTGCTGACCTACAAGTCCCGGCACGAGGCGCTCGACGCCTGGGCGTTGGACGAGCTGATCGGCCATTACGTTAACTACCGCAAGCTCAACGCCACCCCCGCAGTGGCAACAGAAGGCGACGCGGCCGATGCTTCCGGCTCGCGGTTACCGCCCGAGACCGATTTTCAGCTCTACGCTGTCGCCACACGTCATCCCAAAGGGCTATGCCGCCGGGCAGACTGCCGCCCGACCGGACTCGATGGCGTCTTCGACCTGCGCTGGGGCCTGCACGATATCCGTCTGATCGTTCTCGGCAACATCGCCAAACACCGGCGCAACGCACCTTGGGAACTGTTCAGCGCCGACATCGAGCGTGTCCGACACGGCGCCCGGCACTATCAGGGGTACCGACCCGAGGCCGAACGACTGCTTTATGAGCTTTACCTTCGCTACAAGCTGGAGATTCCCGACATGCCCTACACCATGGCCGATTTCATGCGCGAGAGCCTCGAGCACATCATGGACGATATGACCGATGACCAACGACAAGCCTTCCTGGAGCGCATGTCGCCCGAGGAGCGCCTGCGCGGATTGCCACCAGAGGAGCGCCTGCGCGGATTGCCGCCCGAGGAGCGGCTGCGCGGATTGCCGCCAGAGGAGCGGCTGCGCGGACTGCCGCCAGAGGAGCTTTTGCGCGGATTGCCGCCAGAGGAGCGACTGCGCGGATTGCCGCCAGAGGAGCTTTTGCGCAGACTGCCGCCAGAGGAACGGTTGCGCGGGCTAGCGCCCGAGGAGCGGCTGCGCGGACTGAGCGCTGAAGAACTTCGACGACTCAAAGATCTGTTGAGACAGCAAGAAGGATAGCTGAAACGATCTCCCCATCCAAGGTTCAAGGGCGACAAACCGCTTCACTTGCACCGGCTTAGACATGTACTCATCGCAGAGACGCAAAATGGATAGGAAGTTCAACCGCACGAGCTGAAGTACGCAGAGCCGACCGCCAGCAATGCAATCCCATCGACACGCGTGGTTGAAGAGCGCTGAGAAGCCTTTTGGGTCGACTATCAGAGGGTGATCAATGTATTGGTCCGAACGCAAAGCGGCTGAATGCACGATGAAACGCAGAGCAAGATGGATCGACTGAGAAACCAGTTGATCATAAGAAGATGAAGGATCTCTTGCCGTGCTTCTTGTTCCAGCGGGCATCGGTATCCTTCTGCCGGCGCTTGTGCTCATCCCAGTCCTCGGGCACCTCGCCCACATTAATGCGACGGTTCTCATCGCGGCTGTTGCGCTGGATCGGCACGCGGACGATCGAGGCGTCGCTGATTTGCCCGTTGCGCGCTTGCAACCCGGCCTGCGCCAGGTGATCGCCAAAGCGATCAAACCGCGGCTTGATCAACTCCAACGCCTCGAGTCGCTCGCGAAACCGCCACACCCTGGTGCCATCGGGCACGTTGTCGCACATCTCGAGGCCGAGAAAGCGCATGAACGAGAGCCGGTCGCGGATTCGATACTCGATCGCCTCGTCGGCCAGGTTGTAGAGCGACTGCAGGACCAGAACCTTGAACATCAGCACCACGTCCAACGGCTTGCGTCTAGCAGCAACTTGCGATCCTTCTCGTGCTTGCGGGCGATCCGGCAAATGATGCCAGCGGAGCGGGCACGAGCGCCGCGCCTTTCCCGGGAGAAAGGCTCGTAGCCTACTGTCTTCTTGTTTAACCGAGCGGATGTTTGCTGGGCTCTGCCTTCAAAGAATATGAATCGAACTTCATTCTGGTCGAATGGCTGAATATTTTACGCAGGCAGCACCATTGGTATCGGACGTGCTGCTCGAAGGGATGCTGTCGCCTTCGTAACATGCCTCTGCCTGATACACAGTAGTTTGAGGCCTTGCCCCTGTGGAATGACATGCGTCGGTGGGCGATGTTCGCCGGAACGAATCTGAATGGCCTTGGCGTGCGCTTTCGTTCCGGTAATCGTTACACCCCCAGTTCAATCCGCGCCGGTGTCCAGACTTTGTTTGGATGCCCATTACAGGAAGCTGGCTCGCGTTCCCTGCCGGAGCTTGGAAATGCGCTGAGCGGCGCCTCTCGGCTGTCTTCGTTGGTCAGCAATTCATGCTCGAAGGCGTCCCAATCGATGCGCGCGCCGAGTTGTTCGGTCACCAGACGCATGTCCCGTTCGGCATCGCCAAGACAGCCGCTGCCGCCGGACAATGAGGTCAGGTTGAAAATGACGCCCTGGCCGTCGCTGATCCTGACTTCGCCCATGGTTAATTTGCCGGCCTCGCGGTCGATGACCTGCGCGCGGATACCGCCGAGCTGCTCAGCGTATTCGATGTCCCGGGCCTGGATATCCGGCACGATCTGCTGCACTTCCCGTACGAACAGGCGCCGGTTCAGAATGGGTACCCGATACAGCAGATTACGCAGCGTGTGATCGCGAATTTCACCGACCTGGAATAGATCCCACAGGGTTGCGGCTAGATTGCGGTCGATGCGTCGGCGTTGGCGAGAACCGCGCGGGGGGCAGGATCGAGCTAGCTGGGATAGAGGCAGAAGAAGCGCGCTCGGACCGAAGCGCGTCTTGGCATGCTGCTTGATGTCGCGGTCGCCGTGCATTGCCGTGAAAGGTAGTCTCGGGTTGTGCAATCGGTATACCTTGCCGTTCAGCGCCTCGGGGGCCAGGAAGAAGGCGTTGGTCACGGGTAGGCAGGCGTAGTCGAGTCCAAGCCCCATGGATTGTGCCATCGGCAGCGAATCACCACTGGCGCACACCACCACCGAGCGCGCCCGCAGCGGGCCACGGTTGGTGGTCAAAACATAGTCGCCGGCTTGTTTGCGAATACTCGATACCTCGGTGCTGTAAAGTTGAGTGACTTGCTTGTCTGCATAGCGCTTGGTGTCCCGATCCATGCGCACACATTGGCCGGAGAAGGATTCCGACAGTGCCTGGAAGTCCACCGCGGAGTAGGCGTTCGGGTGCCGAGGGCGAGGATCTGGTCATGGCGCCAGGTACCGTCTACCAGAGCCACGTTGGGTTCGATATCGGCGATATCCTGGCGATCGAATAATTGCATGTCCGGATAGGCATGCCGGAAGGTTTGGTAGCGCTGGCGGATGGAATCGCACTCGCGCTCACCGATGCCGAGTAACATCCTTGGCATACGGTGGAGGATCTGGTCGCGCTCGTGTGCCGGACGTTTGCTGGCATAGTTGATCAGCATGGAAGTCGAGCGTTTGACCGCAAGCGCTTGGTCCAACTTGCGTTCGCTCTCGATGTCGCCGTGGCGCAGGGTTTGACTGTTGTTGCAGGCATGCGAGTTGGCTTGTGCTGGGCGGTTGGATTTCTCCGCCAGCAACAGATGCTTCAGGTTGGTGAAACGGGCCAGTTGGTAGAGTAGCGCGGTGCCGCTCACGCCGCCACCGACGACGATACAGTCATAACGGGTGGACACTGTCATGGATCATATACTCCTTGGGTGATTTCCCCAGTTTTGTTTACAACACTGCGGACCTTGTCCTCCCGTGCGTCGAACGATTCGGTTGGCCTGCATATTAGCCAATCCGATCGCATTTTTTGTGCACCGCAGCAATACCGACAATTTAGTTCAGTCTTTGGGTAATGCCAAGCAAATAATCTGCGTAATTTGTATTGGTATTTTCCATGGTGTCATTCCTTGGTTACCTGGATGACCTTAGAGGTCGGGCCGGGTATTGCCCCAGATAGAGAGCAAATTGTGTTCGACAACCTGCCTGGGCAGGCTTCCATCCGCGACAAACGTGCGGGTTATTTCTTGGCCCTTGCCTTACTTGACACCAACGCCAGGCCGCGGACTTTGGTACCCTGATACCTGGCGCTCGATGAGCGGACAGCGCCCCGCAGCACTCCCTGGAAGCCTAAAGCCGTGACCGATTACAAACAGACTCTTAACCTACCGAAGACCGGCTTTCCGATGAAGGCCAATCTGGGCGCAACGTGAGCCGGAAATGCTCAAGCGATGGGAAAAGCA